>Ga0256407_10001191_pt1 | contig 56421 bp, 47 predicted proteins | sample RumenRJG_04DNA_FD_193489 | JGI IMG/M metagenome (GOLD analysis project Ga0256407, IMG submission 193489) | Bovine rumen microbial communities from Lethbridge, Alberta, Canada - RJG_04 | ecosystem: Host-associated > Mammals > Digestive system > Stomach > Rumen | place: Canada: Alberta... | reverse complement strand
AAACTTGTTGAGGATAAATTCTACGATAAAAATTGGGGAAGTTCAGATGATATAGAAAATATCAAGAATTTAGATTTTGAATAATTCTCAATATCTCTGTTCTTTCTTCTCAAACCTACTGTTATTTCACAGTTAAATTCGCTTCTTCGCGAGTTGCGGATTTTTTGCAGAGAGAGGAGGACTTTTGCTGAATGTACGATTAGTACTGTGTAGTTAGACGAGTAGTAGGGTTTTGTCCGTTTGACTATTTTATTTTCTAAAACTCGCTCGTTATAGGGGGGTTGCTGGTCGGAAGTATAACTTTACCCAAAAACCGATTTACTCATATTTACTCATTATTTACTCACACCGGTCGATTATTTTCCAATAATAGTGGTAGACTGAAGTCTACCCTACATACTTTTTTTAACTAATTTTGTTTAATTTCTTCACAATTAACTAATGATTTGTAATAAAATCTTCTGGATTTGCAATTCCTTTAATGTAGTCGAGGAATAATGTTAAGATTTGTAACAATATATATATAATATATCAAATGTATATAATGTTTAGTTTTTATTATTATGTGAGGTCTTAAAGCTATTAAGGAGATAAAATTATGACTGTTGAAAAGGTTTCTTCCCCTTCGTTTGTCAATACAGCTTTAGGATATTTGGGACTTGGCAAAGGTGGATATTCATTGCCTGATTTTACCAAAATACCTCTTTTTAGAAAAAATGACAGTCCTATAGCATCTTCAAATCAAGAGCCTCGTTCATCAGAAGAAAAAACGGATTCTGCAGTAAAAAAGGCGAATGAGGCAAATAATAATAGAATGATAGCAGAAATTAACCGTTCTGCAGAAATAGACAGCCCATATGCAAAACTTTTGACTAGTTATGCCGCATATAACAGTCCTGAATTAACAGATTTTACAAAGGCTTCTGATGATACTGTATATGCATCTTATAAAAGAAAATCCGTAGAAATAAAATTTAGCACATCAGAAGATGAAAAGAAACAGCAAAATGTTATATTTGATGATGGATCACAAATTAATTATACAACATATTTAAAAGACGGTAAAATTAAGTTAAATGAAGAAGAATTTGATATTCCGTCCGGTACTGTCGTGGAAACAAAATACGTTGACGGAAGAATGTTTAGTAAATTAATTCAACTTCCTAATATGCAAAAAAAAGTTGCTAATATACCGGAATATTTAAACAATGCAGAGCAGTTGTTAAAAGAAGATGTTTAATTGCTGTGTGTTTTGCAAGTGTTATTGTTGTTATTTGATTTTAATCTTATTTTTTTAAGTTTTTATCAATTGATAAAGGTGAACCTTTTTCGCCAATATAAAACACAATAAGTTCAACCGGTTCTTTTCCTGCGTTTTGGCCATAATGATATTTACCAATCAGTTCTGGAAGACATTCACCTTCTTTTATTGTTATTTGTTCGTTGTTATCAGTTATAACAGTTAAAGTCCCTTTTTTTACATAAGCTATATTTACAATATCATGCTTGTGCATTGAAAGCTTTTCACCGACACCAATGTCTATTTTTAAAACTGTAACTTCCGGATTTTTAATTTTTAATTTTTTATATTTAGCGCCGTTCCATGTTGAAGTGGTTTTTAATAAAACATCTTTTTGTGCGGCATATGCAGCATTTGAAATAAATAAAATTGCTGTAATAATTAAACATAGTAACTTGATTTTTTTATTCATAGTCTTATCCTCTCAATATTTTAAATAAATAATTAAAAGCTTTGCCATATAGAATTATTTATTTGTATAAATTTTAATATAAATATTTAGATATTTCACTATAATCAATCGTTTTTGTTTTCAGACTCCTTATAGGAGTGGAAGCTAATCCCTTGTAACAAAACTTTACAATATATCTTAAATTATTAAAGTTTTTATAACAGTTAGCCGATATATCATAGTGAAAGTTACTAAGGAAATCGAAAGGAAGCATCGCTATGGGAATGGCGGCAGGACAGGCAAGATTATTATCAATAACATCTCGTATGTCTGATAACGAGTTAAGAGCTCAGATTATCAACAATAACAAGATGCGTCTTGCAACTGAAAGTTCTCAGGCAAGCGAAGCTTACGTTGCAGCTTTGAATGAAGCTCAATTAATGTTTACAAATTACGATGCAGAAAATAATACTACATACCAAAACTTAACGTTTAATGCGTTGACTACATTCAATCCGTATAACAACCAATATGCACTGATAAATTCATCAGGTCAGGTATTGTTGTCTGAAAAAGATGCTGAAAATTACAGAGCATCACATGGTGATTTGAACACATTCCTAAGCATGTATGGATTGGAAAAAACAACAACATATTTTGATGATCTTGAAAAATATACAATAGACGGCGCTGTTAATTCATATGTAAAGATTCCTTATACAGATGCTGAAGGTAATATAATATTAGATGATTCCAATACTTGCGGATTTACTCCGGAACAATTGAGATATGCATATCTTGGTGATACAGATTATGCCGGCACTTTAAAAGGTATTGGTTTAAAATTTACCGGTATGAGTAGTAATGTTAAACCAAATGGCTATATGGCGACTGCAAATTCTTTTACAAACTACAATTTTGAAAAATACATGTCGTTGTATTTAGATACAAAAGCAGATTATTTATCAAGTATTGGGCCACAAATTACTGAATCTTTTAATGCAATAAAAGCCAATGAAAAAAAATCTTTTTCGGATTTAGAAAAAGATGTAGCAGAGCTTACAGTAGCTGATGTTGATACTTTTAGAGGTAATTTAACATCATTTGTAGAAAAACTTAAAGACAGCAACTACCTATCAAATGATGGTAAAAATGAAATAACAAAGATAGAAAAAGAAATATCAAATAAACTAGCAAAAGAAATCATAAATACATATAATAAAGACGATTATACTTTAGAAGAACTCGAAGAAAAAGATTATTATAAAATTGATATATATAAAGAAAATGAGGATGGAACATGGAAGAAAACTGATTCTACCGCTACTGTGAAGTATAAAATTTATGAAAATACAACTGGAACAGGTAATACAAGTGAAACAGGTAATACAAGTGAAACAGGTAATACAACCGGAACAGGTAATACAACCGGAACAGGTAATACAACTGGAACAGGTAATACAACTGAAACAGGTAATACAACTGGAACAGGTAATACAACTGGAACAGGTAATACAACTGAAACAGGTAATACAACTGAAACAAGAACACCAATTGCATATGTAGGCACTGACAATAAAATATATTTATGTTCATATTCGTATAAGAAGAATGATAAAGGTGAATATGTTGTAGATGATAAAGGTAAATATGTTGTATATAATTTTTATTTTGAACCGAGTGGGTATGAATATACGAAAGAAAATACGTCTTCCGACTACATTTTTATCCATAAATACGGTGATGCTACAGATAATGATTTGCAAAATAATGCAAAGGCAATTTTGTATGAAATAAAATCATCATATAAAGATTGGTGGAATAAAGATCCAGAAAAATTTACGACAAATAACCCGACATATAATTATTACAAAGATGCTGCAGAAAAATTGGGCAAAGTTATATATGGTGATGATTTTGAAATAGGTGAAACTGGCTATCCTGATATAGATAAGTTGGGTGATATTGACGAGTTATATAACAAAATTGTTGATGGTACATATAATAACTTTAAAGACGATTTTTATCAGGTATATATAAAGCTCATTCTCGATAAAGTTTTTGATACTTACGGCGAGCCAAAATATACTTGGATTGATACATCAAGTCCAACTGATTCTTACAACACAAACGGCGAGGCAAAAGCAGCGTGGTATGAAAATTTGTTTAATCGTATCAAATCAGGCGGATATCAAGTGCTTCAAGACGGACTTGCATCAAGTTCAGAATGGATTCAGTTTGCATTCGAAAGCGGCATAGTTACGATGGAACAGGTTGATACTCTAAAAACTTGGCAGCCGTTGATATATTCAAATTGTTCTGATATCACATCTCAAACGAATGATGCTATGATTGCTAAAGCTGAAGCTGAATACAGAAACGCGATGAATAAAATCGAAAACAAAGATAAACGTTATGATTTAGAACTAAAAAATATTGATACTGAACACAATTCATTGATGGCTGAATATGAATCAATAAAAGCTGCTATAGATAAGAATATTGATAGAACATTCAAACTGTATACGTAAACTTGTAAATTCCTTCCCAAAAAAGGGAAGGAAATTTTTTGCAATTTAATAATAAAACAGATCTAAAGGAGCAAATTTCTGTCATTCAGAGTGCAAAGCACGTGGAATCATTGCTCACCCCACCTAGCCTCCCCTACATAAAGGGGAGGAACAAATCCAAGACAGGGATAAGAGGGGTGAGTGAAACAAAACTTGTCAAATAATTCCACCCCTTCCGTCACTACGTGACACCTTCCCCCTCAAGGGGAAGGAAGATAAATTTCCCAGCCCGTTCGGACTCTGCCGAACAAAATGATTAAGTATCATTTTGTGTGAGATAGGGGTTAGAGGGTGAAAAATGTTCCCCCGCCCATTATGGGGAGGGGGTTAGGGGGTGGGTAAAACAAAACTTGTCATTACGAGGAGGCAGAAGACTGCCGACGAAGTAATCCAGCTTTTATGTTCATGTATAGATAAAATTCTACATGTAATATATTTTACAGAAAGTAGGCTTTGCAAAGCGTATGCGTGCCCGGCAAAATAATATGTGGGCACATTTCATTTTGCCCACACTACATTCTACATAGAGTGGAGGAACAAATCCAAGACAGGGATAAGAGGGGTGGGGTTAGGGGGTAAAAAAGGTTCCCCCGCCCTTTAGGGGAGGGGGTTAGGGGGTGGGTGAAACAAAACTTGTCATTACGAGGAGGCAGAAGACTGCCGACGAAGTAATCCAGCTTTTATGTTTATGTATAGATAAAATTCTACATGTAATATATTTTACAGAAAGTAGGCTGGGCAAAGCGTATGTGCGCCCGGCAAAATAATATGTGGGCACATTTCATTTTGCCCACACTACATTCTACTCAGAGAGTGCGCTCCGCTCAGAATGACAGACAGTAGGTGCGGAGGGCAATGCCATTTTTGTGGGCACATTTCAGTTTGCACTCACTACGAACTACAAATTTTATGTTATTTGAAATCGTTGTTATATTTTCCTGTCATTACATCATTCATATCATATTCTTTGCTGTTGTAAATAATTACAGTTGCTCCACTTTTATTTGTTTTAATTTGACAATCGTTTAATTTGCCTTTTTTATTATCTATAGCTTCCAACTTTAAATATTTTGTATATTTATTATTTTTCTTAAAACGCCCTGTTGTTGGATCAATCCACCCCTCATTTCTGAATAAAGTTCTTTCACCAAATATTGCGGAATAATCGTATGTACGTCCGCTTGATACTAGATTGTATGATTTTCCTCCTATAACAAATATTGCATCGGAATCTGCATATTCCCAACTTTTGCTGCTATATATTTTATTTCCTTTTGGATATACAAAACCATATTTTGTTTCACCACCAATATTTATGCTATTATTATATTCTGCAATGGACATTGCGTTATTAGCTTGTGCTACGTTTGTTTTGTGGTATACAGCTAAAGCTTTTACATTTGGTACATCTAATTTTGAAATATCATAATTTTTAGCAAAATTACCGCCATTGTCAAACACACTTGGATTAAATTTTGCCAAATCAGTAGTTAATTTTCCCAAATTATAATCATCTAAATTTAAGTTATAATATTCAAGCAATTTTTTTGCAGCAAATGTTGCAGCGTGCTTACGATTTGGCCTTTTTTTAATTATATCATTAATATTAATATAATCTTTTACTTTAGACCAGTTTTCAGGTACACTTATTTTTTTTTTGTGGAGGCTTTTTTTTGTATCCCCAGTGTCGCCGGTTTTGCCTGCATCACCTGCATCACCTGCATCACCTCCATCACCGTCAACAGTTTCCGGTTTTGTTTCAGAGGTTTCTTCATCTTCGGCTCTGACGGTGATTTCTTCAGGTTTTTGTCCTGTTTTATCCGGTTCTTTTTTTGCGCTTTCTTCTTCAACAGCATCGGCTGTTGTTGTATATTTTTCTTCCATATAATTTTTTAAATCATCAAAAGAACCAAATTTTATTGGTTTTTTGCCTTTTGCTTTCAAGTAGTATTCACCATCATTTGACGGACCGACGATTGATAAATTGTTAGTTTTTGCTAAACTTTGCATAATCATGTAATCGTTATTTTGCTCTGCAGCACCGCCAAGACTGTATGCACCTGACATACCAGCACCGCCTAGACCGTCTGCAGCAGCTCCTGCTCCGCCCATACCGTTTTGAAAATACAAACCCGGATACATTGTCGGATAATATTGACAGGCAAATGGTGGCACAGCTTGTTGCTGTTGTTGGCTTTTGTTAGGAAATATATTGTTCATAGCCATGTTAAAAAAGCTGTTAATCATGTTAAACTTCATCATTGTGCCAAAAAGAGAGTTCATTCCTCCTCCGCAACAATGAGTGAAGTTTGGCGTATAGCCGCTATAATTATTATTTATGATAACATCGTTTCTGCCATACCATGGCCACCAGTTTACGCGCATAGTTTTATTCCTTATTTTATACTTTATTGCACTCTGTATATATAAAGTATATATTAAGTAAATAATTGCTTATTTATTATGCGTAATTTACAAAACTTTACAAATGCTTTATGAGATTACTACGCAAACAGCGTTTGCTCGTACTGACATCCCACTCACTCGAGGGGAGGGAGCCAGGGGGTGGGTGAAGAATTATAAAAAATTTTCCCGCACTTGAAGGGTGGGTGATAAGACTTTTAAAAGTTTGTAGGTTGGGTGTTCAACCCAACAATAACTTAAGAGTGCAAACTTGTGCAAAAGGGTGCAAAAATAGTGCAAAAAACGAGTAAAAAAGTGCAAGAAAAGTCACTTTTGGAGTAGTTTGGAATTTAAATCATCAATCATGTTCCGACCACTACAATTTAGTGGTGTTGGGGTAGAAACCCCAACCTACATGTATAAGAACAGTCGGTTTGAGAAGAAAGAACAGGGAGTTTATGAAAAATCACTTAATATAACTTAATATTTTATTTAATTTTAGCATTTTGTATAAAGAAATATACTTTATATATTTACACAGGGGAAATAAGGAATATTTCTATAATGGGATTGCAAAAAATCACATTTAATTTTATGGTCGAACGTGGCGGAAAACTCGCCAAAAGTTTGCTATGCTCAAAACCAAAACCTATATTAAATTTTGAAAATATACGCTACAAACCCTTATTTGAAAAAATTAAATTTAAAAAGGCTAAAACATACGAAGAAGCAGGAATTTTTGCAAAAGATGTTGTTGCCCCAACTCCGTCAACTCCAAGAACAACTGTGGAAGAACCACCTATTAGTCCAACTCCGTCAGGTTCTACTCCAAAAGTTACTCCAAAAGCTGAGGTCGTTGTTGAAAGTGAACCAATAGTAAATAAACCTGTTGTTGAACCGGTTGTTGAAAAACCTGCCATGACAATGACAGATGAAGCAAAAGCAAATAATAACAATATAAAATCTTTGCTTGAAAACCCTATTTCTGATAAAGTAGAAAATTGGCGTGATCCGAAAGGGCATGTAACTCCTTTCGCTCAAGAAGGGAAAACAATGGTTTCTAGGCATCATAATTTTTATGGATCAAATGCATATTACAATAGCAGTCTTGATAAAATGCTGCAACCTTATGAGCATTTTAAATATACAAATCCTGAAAGATATAATCGAATAGTAAGAAATCATACAGATTATTTTAGAAAATTAACGACTGAACTTTTAGACGAAAATATAGCTTTTACCAAAATAACACCTCAACCAAATAATTGTGTTGTATATCGAGGAACTTGTCGCTCAATTGGGTATAATAGGCAAGACTTTGATATCATAAATTCCGCAAAAATTGGGGACGAAATAATTCCAACCAGAGGTTTTGCTTATGCTGCTCACCATAAATTTGGAGCTTATCAATACCTTGAAAACGCTTATGATCTCAAAGGTAATATTGTTGCAGAGCCTATGTTAATAGAATATAGAATTCCAAAAGGAGCACAAGTATCATCTAATATGGAACATGGTGGTGAAGTTGTTTTTCCGGCTTTATCAAAATTTAAATTATTATCCAAAGAAACAAGATTAATAGAAACATTTGATGTTATGGGTAAAGTAAATGGTTCGCAACCGTATAGACATATTGTACTTGAATATATTCCTGAAATACCATTACCGTAGCTTGTAGGGTGCAATTTTTTGCACCAAATTAAAATAACGATTATTGGAAAGTAAGCGACCGGTGAGAGTAAATAATGAGTAAATGTGAGTAAATCGGTTTTTGGGTAAAGTTGCACTTCCGACCGCCAAAATCTCTATAAATAGCGGACTTTAAAAAATAAAACCATCAAATTTTATGAACCGCACCAACTCGATAAATACAACCTCCGAGACAAGGCTCACTAAATACATAAAAAAAGAACCTTTTGTAAGGTCCTTTTAGTAGTGGTGCCGCGTCTCGGAATCGAACCAAGGACACAGGGATTTTCAGTCCCTTGCTCTACCAACTGAGCTAACGCGGCACACTTTCTATTAAATTTTTTCTGGAGTTGGTAGAGCAAGCTCTACTGAAATTTGAACTCCGTTCCGACTATCGTCTCCACTGGGGGAGCTAACGCGGCACACTTTCTATTAAATTTTTTCTGGAGTTGGTAGAGCAAGCTCTACTGAAATATGGACTCCGTTCCGACTGTCGTCTCCACTGGGGGAGCTAACATTGCACACAGTGCATATGTTTATTATATTTGCTAAAAATTTTTAATCAAGGGTTTACTAAGAATTTTGCGGAGCTACATACAGAGTAACGTTTCTGCCCTCAAGTTGTGGTTTTTTCTCAATTACAACCGGCATGTTTTCCATGTCTTTTAAAAACTTATTTGCCAAATCAAAAGCAAGATTTGAATGTTGCATTTCACGTCCTCTGAGCATGACAACAATTTTTACTTTATTTCCCTGAGCAATGAATTTTTCAATACTTTTAATTCTCACCTGATAATCATGCGTATCTATTTTGTAACGAATTTTTATTTCTTTAATATCAACAGTATGTTGTTTTTTCTTAGCTTCTTTTGCTCTTTTTTCCAATTCGTACTTGTATTTGCCATAATCAAGAATTTTAGCTACAGGGGGTTCTTGATTAGGGTTTATAAGAACCAAGTCTAACTCTGCATCATATGCCATTTGTAAAGCTTTTGATGTTGATATAATCCCATGATTATTGCCTTCTTGATCAATTAATCTGACTTCTTTTGCTCTTATTCTTTCATTCATTATCGCTTTATTAGCGTTTTTGTTGTCATTTGGTGCTATTGTCGTATCTCCTATATTCTGTTAACGACTTATATATTATCATAAAATTGAAAAAAAGCCACTATTATTAACTTAAAAACTTATGTAACAAAATGTAAAAACAAATTAATATTGCCTTATATCCACTTTTTATAAGACTTCCAGCCACTTTTACAGAAATACGCAATTAAAGTTTTATAAAAATTTACCGAATACAAATACATAAGAATAAGGAGTTATTTATGATTACAGACGAAAACATGACTGACATTCAAAAAGTATCTTTTGAAGTTAACAATGGTGAGTTTATGGATTTTGACATGACATTACCCTTACAAATGTTGTTTGATGACGTTATGACATTTGTTTCTATTACTGATATTTAAAAAAATTATTTAACTTCTACGACAAAAGAACCGCTTAACAAAAGCGGTTCTTTTTTTGTTACAAAATATAGTAAAATGTCTATGTTCATGTAAAAATAAATACATTAAAATGTGGCAAAGAGGGAACTTTATATGAAGAAACTCGCAAGTTTTGTTTGTTTATTATCACTATCATTACCGGCGTTTGCTGGCTTTCAGGAACATTTTGAATTAGGACAAAAATATTTGACAAATTATCAATATTCCGGAGCTATAACAGAGTTTAAAAGTGCTTTACGTATAAATTATCTTGATAATTCAGCCCGCATAAATCTTATTAATGCGTATTGTTCAAGAGGCTTGTACTACGCAACAAAAGAAAACGATTATTCAAAAGCTGCAGATGACTACAGAGCGGCACTATTTTATTTAATATATTATCCGACAGCAAATCAGGCAAAAAATTCAACTCAGGCAATAGTCCAGGTTACATCGAATTTGAATAAATGCCTTAGTGCAATGGATTTTGATACTTCCGCAAAAAATCGCTACGAAAAAGCAAAACAACTTCGTGCAGAAGGTAATTTTGCAGCTGCAGGGTATGAATTCAACCAAACGCTAAGCGATACTGCATATATTAAAGACAGTTTTCAGCAGATTGGTGACATTATGAAGCTGCTCGGAAATGAAGGTAAAGCTGCGGAGTATTATAAAAAAGCTGTATCTGTAGCTCCAAGTGATGTTCAACTGAGAATGTCTTACGCAAAAATTTTGGATAAACAGGGACAAGAAGATGATGCGGTTGATGAATACAATTATATTTTGTCAAAAACAACCGATAATAAAGAGCTTTTGTATTCTCTTGAAAGAATCTACAAAAGGAAATTGGAAGACTCTCCAAATGATGCAAATATAGCTTCAAATCTTGGAGCAATAATGCAAAAACAAGGGAATTACGACGAAGCTTTAAAGTATTATTCAAAAGCTGAATATTTAGATCCCTCAAATGTAACCACAAGAATAAATGTCGGTACTCTATATCAGCAAAAGGGTGATTATAGAACTGCAATTACTGCATATGATTCAATACTTATTTTGTATCCTGACAATATTGAGGCTAATTTATATAAAGCTCAGTGTCTGACAAAATTAGGCAAGACGAAAGAAGCGTCAGAACTTTACAAGAAATTATTGGTAAAAGATCCTAATAATGAAACAATTCAAAATGAAATGATTAGTGCTGTACGTGACACAATGACAATTCCTGAATTTGTTGAGTATGTAAAGAAAAACAGCCCAAACAGTTCTGCGGATATATTGTATAATTATGCGTTGGATTTGCACAAACAAAGTAAAATAGATGATGCTATAACAATGTATAATGAAGTTTTAAAGATAAAATCCGACAATCCTGAAGTATATGTAAACTTAGCGATAGCTCAAGGTCAAAATCAAAAATATACGGAAGCTATTGAAATTCTTGAAAAAGCGGCAAATAAATTCCCTGATAATGCACAAATTAGGGAAACGACAAAAAATCTCACAGCAGAGGCTACAAACATAAAGCTTGATACTGCTGCAAAGTATTATAACGATAAGAATTATGAAAGTGCGATTGCGGAATACCTTTCAATTACGCCGGCAACATCCGATACAATGCTCGGGGTTGCATCTGCATATCAAAATATGGGCGACAATGACAAGGCAGTTGAATATTATATAAAAGCTTTTGAACTTGCACCTACAAATTCGGATATCGCTTATTATATAGCTGCTCTTTATGCAGAAAAAGAAGATATTCAAAATGCAAAATCTTATGCCGAAAAAGCATTAACCTTGAATAAAACAAACAAGCCTGCAAAAGAGTTGTTAGAAAATATAGAAGCTCAGATTACTTCGCAAAATTTGGATAAAGCGATATCATTGTTCGATGCAGAAAAATATGATGAAAGTCTTGAACTTTTGAACAAAATTATTACTTTAGAACCAAAAAATTCATATGCACTTTATTACAGAGGTATGATATACGATGCGCAGAAAAAATATCAGGACTCTATTGCAGATTATAAAAAAGCCATATCAGTCAATCCTGAATTATTAATCATAAATTATTTGATAGGTGTTGATTATGATATGCTTGAAAAATATAAAGATGCAATGAATTACTACAAAGCATTCACTGCAACTTATTCTGAAGATGATGATTTCTTAAAATATGCAAAAACCAGAATTAACGAGTTAGCCCCGTATGTCAAATAGCGAAGTTGTAAAAACTCTCATACAAAGCAAAATTTCACTTGCTCCGATGGCAGGTATAACTGATTATGTGTTGAGAAGTCTTGTCAGAAAATATTCAAAAAACTGCTTATTAACTACTGAAATGATAAGTTCCGAATATTTGGCGCAAACTCTTAATGGCAGAAGCGGTGTCGAAATTTTAAAGCGTGACAAAAATCATTCACCTATATCATATCAAATAAGCGGGCATAAACCTCATATGATGAAACAGGCGGCTGAATTTTTAACTCAATATGCAGATATGATTGACATAAATATGGGCTGTCCGGTTAAAAAGGTTGTAGGCGGTCAAGACGGAGCAGCTTTAATGCGCACACCTGAGCTCGCAGCAGATTTGGTCAAAGCTGTGAAAGACGGTACAGATAAGCCTGTTAGCGTTAAATTTCGTTTAGGTTATACTGCTGACGAAATGAACTATGTTGAATTTGGACAGGCTATGCAAAATGCCGGAGCTGATTTTATAACAATTCACGGACGAACTCGTTCTCAAATGTATTCAGGCCATGCGGATTGGTCAAAAATAAAAGCTTTGAAAGAAAATGTTGATATTCCGGTTTTTGCAAACGGTGATATTACATCAATCGAAGATGCAATAAAATGTCTTGAGCTTTCGGGTGCAGACGGTGTTGCAGTTGGTAGGGGGGCATTAGGCGATCCGACACTAATCGGAAGAATTGAACATTATTTTGCAAACGGTGAAAAGCTCCCAGTCCCTCCGCTAGAGGAGCGTATTAAAATGCTAAAATTTCATCTCGATGAGGAAATAAAACTCAGAGGCGAAAATGTCGGTATAAAATTTATGAGAAAATTTTATCCGTATTACCTGTCAGGATTTGAAAATGCAAAACAACTACGTTCAAAACTTGTCGTAGAAGAAAATCTTGAAAGAATATATGAAATATTATCTCAAACTACATCCTTTCAGGAGCACTAACAGATAATATATCTTCCAATGCATTTCTCAAAACTGTTTTTACTGCCCAAACAAGTGAGAGTCTTGCTTTCATCATTTCTTTATCATCAGAAATTACTCTGTTTGCATTGTAGAAAGAATGGAATTCACTTGCGAGTTCCTGAACATATCTGCAAATTGTGTAAACCTGTCTTTGCTCTGCTGAATTTTTAATAACTGATTTATATTCTTCTAATTTTAGAATTAACTTTCTTGCTGTATCAATTGTCGGAAGAACTAAAGTTGAATTAAAATTACTGAATAAAGCATTTAGTTCTTCTTCACTCATTGGTGCAGGAGATTTTTCACCTGTTTCTGTATTTATTTTTTCTGAAATTGCATTTCTCAATATTGAACAAGCTCTTGCATGTGCATATTGAACATAGAATACAGGATTTTCATCGGTATTTGTTTTTGCAAGTTCAATGTCAAAATCTAAAGTTGTATCAATATTTCTCATAGACATCCAAAATCTTGTAGCGTCAACTCCGACTTCGTCAACCAAATCTTCAAGAGTAACCATATTTTTACGTTTACCCATTCTTACTTCGTTTCCGTTGATAACAAGATTTACGAGCTGTCCTAAAAGAACTTCCAATTTATCAGGGTTATAACCTAAAGCCTCTAAAGAAGCCTTTACCCTTGCGACATATCCGTGGTGGTCAGCACCCCAAATATCAATCATTCTGTCAAATCCACGTTCAAGCTTATCTGCGTGATATGCAATATCAGCAGTCAGGTATGTATTTGAACCGTCAACTTTTTTTATTACTCTGTCTTGGTCGTCACCGTATTCTGATGACTTAAACCAAGTTGCGCCATCTTTTTCATAAATTTTGCCGGAATCAACAAGTTTTTGTATGTAATGAGCTACTTTTCCGGAATTGTGTAATGTCAATTCGGAATAAAAATTATCAAATTTTACTCGTAATTTATCAAGTAAATCTCTTTGAACTTTTTCTTCATATTCTTTTGCAAAATCACAAAAAGTTGAAAGTTCTATTTTGCTTACGTCATTCTGAGCGGAGCGAAGAATCTCATTATTTTTTTCGATAAAATCTTTTGCTACAGGAATTAAATAATCACCCGGATAATAATTTTTTCTTTCTTCTTCATCTGTCGGAAAATCTACATCTTCACCCAACTCTTGTCGCACTCTTATAGCAAGCGAGCGTCCGAGTTTTTGAATTTGAGAACCCGCATCATTTATATAGAATTCCTGATAAACTTCGTGTCCGTAAAATTTTAAAAGATTTGCAAGAACTGATCCCATAGCTGCCCAACGACCGTGTCCGATGTGAAATGGGCCTGTCGGATTGGCAGAGATATATTCCAAAATTATTTTTTCAGTTTGTACGTTTTCAGGTTTCCCAAACTCATTATTTTTTTTGAAAACTTCTTCTACCAAAGATGATAAAAGTTTTTTACCGGCTTTAAAATTTATAAATCCGCCAACAACTGAATATTCATTATCTTCTTTTTCAATAAATTCCAAAATAGCGTTTGCAATTTGCGGTGGTGCAATTTTTGCAAATCTCGCAAGTGACGATACATTGACTGCAAAATCACCAAAATCTGAATTTTTTGGACGTTCAACAACTAATGAGCCTTTTGTGTATTCACTCATCTGTCCTAATTTATTTTCTTTAATCGCTAAATCAATTGCGTGTTCAATACTGTTTATAAAATAATCTTTTATCATAATTCTCTCCTGTAAAAACATTCTACTACAAACATATTATGTGAGAAATATAATGTTTGTAATATAATAAGGTTATGAATATTGAAAACATAATCGACAGAATCAGAGAAAAAATGGATGACGAGACACTGAATCAGCTCAAAGACGAGTTGAACAGTTATCACGTTGCTGATTTGGCCGATATTTTTCAAGAATTAAAACCTGATGAAAGGCTCCAATGTTTTAAGCTGCTTGATTTAGAAAAAGCTGCAGATTTGATGGAATATTTACCTGCACCTATGCAGGTGGAGTTACTTAGTGATATTGATGAAAACCACGCCTCTCAAATTCTTACTCAATTGCCGCACGATGCCGCAGCAGACGTTTTGGGCGATATGGAAGAAGATGAGAGTGAAACATATTTAGACAAACTGCCGCATAAATTTTCTGAAGAAGTCAGAGAACTTTTGACATACAACGAAAATACCGCAGGCGGTATTATGAATCCGATTGTCTTGACAGTTAACTCCGATATGAGTGTTCAAGATGTTTTAAATCACATTAGAATTAAGGCTGAGCAAGACAATATGGAGCTTTATTATGTATATGTTACGGATAAACAAAATCACCTTATGGGTGTAGTTTCTCTTAGAAAGCTTTTGACATCACCTATTTCACAAAAAGTTGAAGATATAATGATTTCAGATATCGTAAAACTTCATGTGGACGATTATAGCGATTATATTATTGATGAATTTATGAAATATCAGTACAATGCGCTGCCCGTAGTTGACCTTTATAACAGGCTTAAAGGTATGATTACTTGGGATGACGTTCACGATTTGTTTGAAGAAGAAACAACAGAAGAAATCTATCAGTCTTCAGGTATTTCGACAGAAGTTGTAGACGAAGATGAAATTTTGTCAGGTAATATATTTAATGCAATAAGAGCAAGAACACCTTGGCTTTTTATTACGTTAATAGGTGAATTTATTGCAGTAAATGTAAGTAATCACTTTAATCACACAATTGATATATTGCCGGTTGTTGCAATATTTATGCCGTTATTGGCTGGGCTTGGCGGTAATATCGGAACTCAAAGTATAACACTTATGGTTAGAGGCTTGTCTACAGGACAGGTAACCTTGAGCTCAGCATTTCACTATATTTTGAGAGAAACATTTATAGGTTTGGCAATTGGCTCTTTCTTTGGATTGCTAGTAACAGGTGTAACTTGGGGCTGGCAGCATAACATTGAACTCGGAGCTATTGTCGGACTTGCAATGGCTATAAATATGACAATGGCAACAATTATCGGAACATTCACGCCTTTTGCCCTAAAAGCAATGAAAGTGGATCCCGCTGTAGCATCAGGCCCCGTTATTGCAACTACAATTGATGTGTTAGGTCTGGCGATATATTTTACGTTAGTATCGACATATCTGGTAAAAGTTATTTAAAAGGATAAAATTATGATAAATAAAACAACCCGCAGAGAAAGAACAGCAGCATTTGTCAGACATATGCAAGAAACAAAAGAAGAAACAAGCTCTTTTGCAAAAGTTTTTATAGGTGTATTAATTGTCTTTTTCGGGTTAATATTTGCAGCATTAGTTTTGTCAGACAACACGTTTTTTGCCGAAAAATTTGGGGAAGATGCATTTATAACAAAGTTGGTTAACAAATTAACACAAAACAGTGCCAATAAAGAACATGCGGATTTTATACTCCCATTCGGTCTGAGACGTCAGAATATATTATTTTTAGGAGTTGATGCAAGCGAAAACCCAAATGATTTGTGGAGCGGAACAAGAACTGATACAATAATACTTATAAACATTGATCCTAAAAATAAATCCGTTAATGCAATATCAATACCTAGAGACAGTAAAGTTTATTTGCCAAGAAACAACGGTGTTAATAAAATTAATGCAGCTCACGCAATTGGCGGTATTGAAATGACAAGAAGAACCATTGAAGATACTCTTGGAGTTCACATAGACAAGTATATTATGGTTCATGATGAAGCGGTAAAAGAAATTGTTGATGCTATGGGCGGATTGGATATTTATATTGAAAAGCCAATGCATTACAATGATTACTCTGGCAAATTGCATATAAATTTTTCAAAAGGGGAACAACACATAGACGGTCAGCAAGCTGTTGAATATTTGAGATTCAGACATGATGCGCTTGGAGATATTGGTAGAACACAAAGACAACAATGGTTACTTAGAAGTATTTTGACAAAATTAAAACAACCATCAACCATTACAAAAATTCCTGACATAATTTCTGTAGCAAAAAAATACGTAAAAACTGATATGTCATTTTATGAAATGTCTCAATATGCAGCTTTAGCAAAACATTTTGATATGGAAAAAATAGAAATTGCGACATTACCGGGTGCGCCAAATCAAAAAGGTTATATAAGTTACTGGATTTTAGATCCTGAAAAAACTCAAGAAGTTATAAACAGATTAATATACAGAGAAAAAACTCCAATAGATGAAACATTAGTGCTTAATGCGGGAATAATAGCATCCTCAAACAGCACGCTAAATATTGTTGAATCAGCTCTTAAATCAGCCGATGTTAATGTAAAATGCACGGGAATAATGGGTAGAACGCATTCTCAATTTATAGCGCATACAAATAAGGTTACAAATGAGTACTATAACAGATTGTCCAAAAAAGTTGAGGGTATCGGAGGATTACAGTTTGTTTACGATCCTGTAAATTATTACTGCGGGGAAACAGATTTTACTATAGTCATATCAGACAAATAGATGTGTGCCCGTAGCTCAGCTGAATAGAGCGTTTCCCTCCGAAGGAAAAGGTCATGGGTTTGAATCCCATCGGGCATATTTTTTATTTTTATGCTATATTGAAATTGAGGCTTCGTAGCTCAGTAGGATAGAGCGGTGGTTTCCTAAACCATGTCTGTCGCGCGTTCGAATCGCGCCGGGGCCATTTTTTTGTATAGTGAATCGTTTTTGCGCGATGAGAACGCACCAAACGAAGTTTGGTTAGCGTTCGAGCGTGAGCGAGCAGAGGGCGAAGGATTATTTGCGAAATAACCAAAGTTAATATAGCAAATAACCGCAGTCCCGTTTATTGCGAGCGAACAAGACAATCGCGCCGGGGCCATTTTTTATTGCGAGTGAACAAGGCAATCGCGCCGAGACCAGATAAAAAGGAGGCATAAAGCCTCATTTTTATTTTCATTAGCTATTTTTAAACCTAAAATAATATAACTGCCAATATTGCAAAGATTATAAGCGGGATATTATAATGCAAAAATGTCGGAATACAGGTGTCTTTGACGTGTTCATGTTGTCCATCCATATTCAAGCCCTGAGTTGGTCCCAAAGTTGTGCCGGATGCCGGAGAACCCGCATCCCCTAATGCTGCAGCTGCCGCAAAAACAGCTATAGCTTCCATTGGATTAAAATTCAAACTAATAAATATCGGGACAAACAAAACTGCCAAAATAGGAATTGTACCAAAAGATGTACCTATTCCAATTGTTATAAACAAACCTACAATTAGCATAAGTATTGTTGCAAAAATTTTTGAACCCATCATAAAAGGAATTAATCCGTTTACCAAAACATCGATACCGCCCGTTGATTTTAAAACTCCTGCAAATCCCGCAGCAATAAGCATTACAAAAGCAACATACCCCATTAAACCGATTCCTTCGTTAATTAAGGTATCCATTTTTTCCGGATTAATTGCTCTTGTGCCAAAAATTATCGCCAAACCAATCATTGCACCCAGAGGTAACGACTTTGTCCAAAGTTGAACACCTAAAGTTGCAACTGCCGCTAAAAGAGTAATATAATGGCTGCCTGTAAATCGTAAAGACCTTCTTCTTTCTTCTCTAAATGGGATATCTTTGTATTCTCTGGGTTTTCTGTAACTTACAAAAATAGCCCATAAAAGCCCTGCAAACAACCCGATTCCCAAAATCCAAACAGATTTCCAAACATCATTCACTGTGACATTCATTCCGTTCAATGACATATTGTCTGCTAATAATCTTTGAAAAATTAAGCCAAATCCCGCAGGAAAAACAATGTAAGGAGTAACCAGACCAAAGCACAAAGCACAAGCAACAGCACGTCTGTCGAGCTTAAATTTATTAAACACAGAAATCAATGGTGGTATTATAACTGGAATAAATGCAATGTGGACAGGAATAAGGTTTTGTGAAGCGCATGCTAAAAGTGTCAAAATTAAAAGCAAAATGAACTTGTTATCTTTTACCAATAAAGTAATTCTTTTTGCCAAAATATCAGCCAAACCTGTGTGCGCCATCGCTGCGGCAAAAGTTCCCAATAATATATAACTCAAGGCAGTTTCGCTATTCTGTCCCATGCCGCCTATAAAAACATCCATAATTTGTCCCGCATGCATTCCTGCGACTTTTCCCGCAATAATTGCACTGATAATTAATGCCAAAAGCACATTAACCCTCAAAACGCAAAGGGTACAAAGAAGTATTACTGATATAATTATTGGGTTGGTTAGAATTTCCATTGTCTATATTCTGAGATTCTTCGGCTGTCTGTCATTCTGAGCGTAGCGAAGAATCTCATAACTTATCAGCCTCAGAATGACAATAAACATTACTCCACTAATTTCGGTTTACGTCCGCAGGATTTATCTTCATCACAAAAACCTAATCTTTCGCATTTCGGTACAAGATAGGGTTTTAACCAAGGTTCAACTTTAGTTAATTCGTCGCACATCATTTTTACTAATGTTCTGATTTCATACTGAGCTCTTGAACATAATCTCAGATTTGCTACATGAATTAATTCTCTCAAATTCATACTCACAACCATAGAGCTTGCCGCCGCATTAGGAAGAACAAATCTCGCATCCTCAGCAGGAATTCCCGCTTCAACAAATTCTTGATACTGATTAGATATTTGTTCCATGAATTTTTCGAATTTTACCTTCATCTCCGGATTACGCTCGATTGTCGGAGGAATTATGTAATCAAATTGACCTTTTTCTTTTACGTATCTTTGTGATTTTTGAGAAAAAGACATGTGTCTGTGGCGAACAAGTTGATGTGTACATGCTCTTGATACGTTTGATATCGCAAAGCTTACCTGTATATGTTCAATAGTTGAATAATGCCCTGAAGAAACAACTCTTTCTATCAATTTAAGCATTTTTTCTTCATCATCCGTGCTTTCGTAAATGTTTATCGGATAATCTGCGCTATAACAAGTCCTACAAGCTGTGTATACTGTCTTTAGCATATGTTCAGGACGTGATATAAGATTTACAACCGGTTTATTATTACCATCCATAAAAGTTCCCCCTCTTTATAAAAATAATAGCCTGTTCAAAATAAAACAGGCTACTATTTAATATTTTTGTAACAAAATTAAGCTTATGCTTTTTTGCCGTATCTTTTGTTGAATCTTTCAACACGTCCTTCTGAGTCAAGGATCTTTTGCTGACCTGTGTAGAACGGGTGGCAATTGTTGCAAATTTCAACTGTAATATTTTCGTTTATTGATCCTGTTTCAATTTCATTACCGCATACACATTTAATTACGGTTTTCTTATAATCAGGATGTATTCCTTCTTTCATTTCTTTACCTCTTTCTTTTCAAGATTCCAAACTTGATTAATTTCGACTAAATATATGATAACACGGAAATAAAAAAGTGCAAGTTCATGCATTTGTTTGATGTTTTAATTGTAAATATTTGACATAATAGCTAAGTTATCAGTTTTTATAGGGTGAAAAATGAATTTGCACGAAGAATGTCTGCTCAGATACTTACAGAATCCTGATGAATTGGATTATTCAACAGAAGTTTTGAAACTAAATAATTTTATTCTTGAAAAACAATTCATTCTAAAAAATATTAACGGAGCAGAAATCACGTCTTTTCTTGCGACTTTAAACTAACAATATCTTTACAACTTGCAAAACACTAACCTATAGAATATACTTAGTTTGTTATGTTTAAAAAGTTATCTTATTTTATTGGTTTAGTATTATTTTTAATTTGCGCATTTTTTGTTATAAAAAACGCTAACCTTAACTCTTTTATAGAATCAATTGAGAGCAGAAGTTTTGATCTGCGTCAAAATATAATGATTAACGGAAACACAAAAAAACACAATGACAATATTGTTATTGTCGCAATTGATGATGCATCTTATGAATATATTCTGGATAAATACGGAGAATGGCCGCTTCCGAGAAATGTTTACGCCAATATAATAAATTACCTTGAAAAACAACACCCAAAATCAATAGCTTTTGACTTAATGTTTGTAAAATCAATAAAGAGTCAAAATTCCGCAGACGAAAGTCTCATTAATGCATTTAAAAAATATAACAATATATATACTTCAATGAATTTTGACAACCAATCAGAAGATTTGAGAAAAGCACCGATTTTACCGGATAAAATTTCGATAAACGTCAAAAACAATTCAAACATAAATTTTGAAGATTTAACTTATACAAATTGCCGTTCAATTCTGTCAGGAATACTTGACGCAACATCTAATATAGGAATTATTAATGTTTCCAGATCTGATGACGGTGTACTCAGAAAAATGCCCGTTGTTGTAAGATACAAAGATAAGTATTATCCGCAATTAGCGCTAAAAGTAGGATTGGACTACATAAATGAAAAAGATTCTGATATAACAATTGATAAAGATTCCAACCTCAAAATAGGAACGAGAAAAATATTTTTAGACTCCGACGGCAGTGCTATTCTTAATTGGTACGGAGGAACCGGAACATATGAATATATTCCTATTTATAAATTAATAAAAGCCGCAAATGGCGGAAAAATAGATTTAGATTATGATTTTTCAAATAAAATAATTTATTTTGGCTCAACCGCAGCAAGTTTATTTGACATAAAGACTGTTCCATCAGGGAAAATTTATCCCGGAGTAGAGGTTCAGGCAACATACGTTAACAACATAATCGACAATAATTTCATAAAAAAAGCAGGCAGAGGCTTTACGATTGCAATAAGTATTTTGCTTGCAGTAATAATTGCTATAACAGTTACAAAAATCAGCTCTGCATATGCAGCTTCAATGATATCACTTTCGGTGTATCTTATTTACATTTTAACTGCATATTATGTAATGAGGTTTAATAACATATGGCTTGAAATAATTTATCCTTTAATATTTTCAATTTTTTCATTCACGCTTGCTTTTATCATCAAATACCTCATAAAATCTCGAGATTTTGAATATCAATATAAACTTGCGACAACGGATGGACTGACGGATTTATATAATCACAGATACTTTCAAGAGCAGATTCGGATGCAAATTGAGCATTCAAAACGTTATAAAAACAGTTTCTCACTAATTATTATAGATATCGACTTTTTCAAAAAATTCAACGACAACTTTGGACATCAATCAGGTGACGCCGTATTGAGACAGGTTGCACAAACCTTAAAAAGAAATGTTCGTGCAACAGATATAGTATGCAGATACGGCGGAGAAGAGATGAGCATAATTTTACCTAACACTGACAAAGATGTTGCTTACTCAACCGCTGAAAAAATTTGCAAAAGAGTTGCAAATCACAAATTTAAATTATCAGGTAACAGAGAAACTAGTGTAACAATAAGTCTTGGAGTTTCCACATATCCTGCAGACGGCAGCGATGCAACACAAATTATTGAAGCTGCTGATAAGCGCCTTTACGAAGCAAAAAATAACGGCAGAAACCAAGTTAAATAATTAATGTTTTTTTGCATAATCGGTATATTCTTTTATAAAATCAATAATTTCTAAAGCTAATTCTTTTCGAATATCATCGGGAGCATTTTTCAAATATTCCATAGCATGCGAAACTTTGATGTTTTTATCATACCATCGACGCAAAATATAATTATATTGATCATCTAGCGAAAGCTCAATATTAAAATCAATATCTTTTAATCTGTCAATAATAAAATCAGCACAACGAACCTGAATATATTCTTCAGCCTGTTCCAATTTAGCAACAGCCCTGCTTACTGTAGGATCAATATCATACCAACGTTTTTTAACCATATAATTATGATACAGATTTTTTTAATTATTGTCAATATTTTGGCAATTACAAAAAGCTGATGTATAATCATATTATGAAAAAGATTTTTACAATAATCACAATATTCATACTGTATTCTTGTAATCTTGCATCCGCGGATGAAGTATTTCACGGTCATGCCGAAATTACTGACATAAACAAACAGCAGCAACAAAATGATATATTCACAGGCAATGTTGAATATCTAGAAAGAAAAGACGTAATAAATATGACAGTCTCTCAAGTCTTGGATAGCACCATAAATATTGAGGGGGATGAATTTTTTGCGGAAGTAACCGATGAAGTAATTGGCGACAAAGGTGTCATTATACCCAAAGGAACAGTTGCACATGGCAAAATTACGCAAAAGAATGACCCTAAAAGACTTGGCAGAGCAGGTTGGATTGAACTTGATTTTGATTATTTGATAACACCTGACGGCAGAGAAATACCAATAGAAGGTAAAATGTCCACAAAACTTCATCCAGTCACAGAAACTGCAAAAATTGTGGCACAAGATGTCGGCTACACACTTGCAGGAGGCGCAGTTGGAGGTTTTTTAGCACTGAATTGGCTGGGCATTGAAGCTGCAGTAGCATCTCAAGGGTATACTCTTGCAGGAGGGGCTGCCGTTGGCGGAGCCATCGGTTTAGGTATGGCTTTAATAAGAAAAGGTCACAATGTCTTAATTGCTCCCGGCGATCAGATAAAAGTAAAAATTAATACTACAGTTCCTTTACCTGTATACAAAGAGTCTGCACTTATGCAGCACGAACTAAAATATCCAGGATTGGATATTCAAATAAGCGATGTTAAACACGAAAAAGATCCCTTCGGAGAGGTAAATACTATTACTTTGACCGTAATGATTTCCAATATGTCTGACAAAACTTTTTCAGGTCTTGATATGGCGCTTGTAAATGACTACAACTCAGTATTCAGACCGTCAGTTTTCGGCGACACAAAGTTGATGTTTCGACAAATCAGACCGGGTGACAAATTTGCAGGCAGAGTATCTTTTTCTGTAGACAACATTGACAGAAATTTTTGGTTAACCTTTTATGACAAAAGAAAAGGGACGGCTTTATCAAAAATATCGGTTGATAACGCATATAGAAAACTTTCGCCAAAAGCAAAAAAGAAAAACCTCAAAAAAAGAACCAAAGCTGCTAAAAGAAATTTTAAAAAAGAAGATGATTTACTAAATTTTGAATAATAATGTAACATTTTATATACTGATATCTTGAAATAATAACCATTTATGTTACAATGTTAGTAAAAGAAAGTAGAGGAAATTATGGTGTGCGGCAAATTAGAAATTGATATTTTGAACTCTTTTTGGAGTTTGACAGAAAATAATGAAGATAAAGATATATCTATTCAGGATATTGTTGATGATTTGTCAGCAAACGGTATTGAAAGAGCATACACCACAATCAAAACTGTTATGGATCGTCTGACTGTAAAATCTATATTGGTTCGCTATAAGGTTGGGAAAAAATTCTTTTACAAAGCCACAATGAGCAAAGAAGAAATGGCTCTTGATGCTATCAAAACTGTATCTGAACAATTCTTCAACGGTAGCTATCCTGACATGATAAGATTTATAGAAAAGAATACAGAAAACATACTTGCATAAAATGGTTTCAGATAGAAAATTTGTTTCAGAATTAATTAGAAAGGTGTTAATTTCTGAATGTAGTGTTAGAGAAGCAATAGTACAATTTCCGAGAGATACGGAAGATAAAAGCATACATGCTGCGTATCACGCTCTTGTGCATTTGGAAGCCGATGAAGACTTGCGCGCAAGAGATATAGTATATAAAGAAGAACAGGACGATTATTTGGAAATGATTTCTGAAACATTATCCAATGAAGAAGATTTACCTGATAACATAATCAAAAACTATGAACAATATTATTCTTCCGCAAATATTTTACATGAGCAAAATACTAAAGGATTTTTGAAAAGTTTTTTTAAATTTTTGAATATAGGAGAAAACAAATGAAAAAAATATTAATATTGATTTTATTAATAATTTTTACTTGCGGATGTGCTTTCCATAAAAAAGAATCAGAACCTATGAATCAAAGCAAAATTGATGTACTTCCTTTGATGTCGTCAGAATCTATATACAACAACAGAGTTTGGGTAGGTACTTTTCAGCTTGTCTGGAACGATTTAATGGACGAAGTTGTAAAAGGTGATATCGAGTTTTTAGGCGGAACACCGGATGTTGTAAAAGCTTTAAATAAACAAGAATTTAAAGCATCGGATTTATCCGAAAACTCTTATTACAAAACTTGGGGAAAAGCTTCACCGGAACTAAAAAATATAATTGTAAAAGGCATAAAAGAAAAATTCAATGAAACCAGCGACATAATTAATTCTATAGACTGGACACCGGCTCCTTCCAAATATATTATATACGCAATGCTAAAAAAAGATTTCAAATTTTTACATGCATTCGACAAACTTGAACCCGCACAATTCGGCTATATCGACACAAAAGTGGATTATTTCGGAATAAAGCCTCAAAACAACGATATTTTAGGGCAAAATATAGGCGTATTATTTTATGAAAACAAAAACGATTTTGCAGTAAAACTTTATACTCAAGGAAATGATATAGTATACCTTTACAGAACAGATGAAGATAAAACTTTTGACAAAACATATACAGATATGCTTTCAAAAGCGGAAAAATATGAAGGCAGAAAATGGTTTGGTGACAAAGATTATTTTAAAGTACCGGATATTAAACTTTATCAGGAAAAATCTTTCAACGAAGTATGCAACAAAGCCATAAAAGGCACGGATTTTATGATTGATAAGGCTCTTGAAACTGTTGACTTTAAAATGAATAATGAAGGTGTAAAACTTAAATCAGAAGCTGTTATTGTTACAAAACTAACTTCAGTTGGACCTGGACACGTAATAGAACCAAGATATTTCAACTATACTTCTACCTTCTATCTGTTTTTACAGGAAAAAGACAAAAATCAGCCGTATTATGCTATGCGTGTTGACGATGTGCTTACTTTTAACAATACAGCAAAAAAATAATTTATATAGTATAATCAGTTTATGGCAAAAGTAAAATCAAAATGGGTATGTGTAAATTGCGGATATGAAACTGCCGGATATTTGGGCAAATGTCCCGAATGCGGCAGTTGGGGCAGCTTGGTTGAAGAAACCCAATTTTCACCCAAAGAAACAAAAGCGCAAGATGAATTTATCAACAGAGAAAAACCCGAGCTTTTAAAAGATATCAAAATAGGTGAAGAAGTTCGAGTTTCAACAAATATTTCAGAATTCGACAGGATTTTAGGCGGAGGTTTGGTTCAAGGTTCTTTAACTTTGATTGCGGGTGATCCGGGCATAGGTAAATCAACAATACTTTTGCAAACTAGCGGTGAGCTTTCTAAAAACGGTAAAAAAGTTTTATATATATCTGCAGAAGAAAGCGCAAGTCAGCTAAAATTAAGAGCACAACGTCTTGAAATAGAATCAGACAATTTATACATATATCCTCAAACTTCACTCGAAAGTATAAAAGCTCAAATAGAAGAAATTCTACCCGATATTGTTGTAGTAGATAGTATTCAGGCTATATATTCGCAAAATGTTACCAGCTCTGCAGGTAGCGTGTCTCAAATAAGAGAATGCTGTAACATTTTAATGAATATTGCAAAATCAAAAAACATCACAACCCTCGTAATAGGTCACGTAACAAAAGACGGCAACATTGCAGGCCCAAAAGTTCTTGAGCATATGGTGGATACGGTAATTTATTTTGAAGGTGATAAATACAAATCTTACAGAATGCTTCGTTCTATGAAAAACAGGTTTGGAAACACATCTGAAGTCGGAATTTTTGAAATGCATTCAAACGGTCTAAAAGAAGTAAAAAATCCCAATGAATTATTTTTAAACGAGCGTTCACAAATTGCGGTTCCTGGTAGTGCAATTATTGTTACTAACGAAGGCACAAGACCATTGTTAGTTGAAATTCAGGCGTTGGTAGGAACAACGCCATACCCGAGTCCCAGACGAGTTACAAACGGTGTTGATACAAGCAGAATGCTTCAAATTTTAGCTGTTTTAGAAAAAAGAGTCGGATTAAATTTATCAAAGCAAGATGTGTACGTAAATGTTACAGGAGGTATTGATGTTTCAGAACCCGCAGCAGATTTAGGCATAGCGCTCGCTGTAGCGACTTGCGCAAGAGATGTTGTTGTAGATCCGCAAACAGTCATTATAGGCGAAATCGGTTTGTCAGGAGAAATTCATCCGGTTAATAATATTGAAAAAAGATTAAATGAAGCTGTTACTTCTGGTTTTAAAAAAGCAATTATCCCATACGCTAATAAAATTGAATTTGACAGAATTGAGATTGTGCCTGTTAAACGCTTAATAGATGCGATAAGTGCTTGTGTTTCAAAAGCTTAAAAGTTAAATATTAATTATTTTTTAATAATTCACACAGGCTAAACTACTTGATTAAGAATTTTGTTAATGCTACTTTAGATGTGTTAGAGAGTTTTACTAATAAGAAAGGAAATTTATTTATGGTAAACGTAGCAATTAACGGATTCGGCAGAATCGGTAGAAATACTTTGAGAGCCGCAATCAGAGAAGGTATTTTTGACAAAATTAATTATGTAGCAATCAATGACCCTGGTTTGAAACCTGAAGATGCTGCAAGAATTTTCAAATATGACTCAGTTATGGGTAAATTTGACGGTACTGTAGAAGCATATGAAGAAGGTATCATTGTTAATGGTAAAAAAATTAAATTCTTCGCAGAAAAAGATCCTGCTCAACTTCCTTGGAAAGATTTAGGTGTTGAAGTTGTTGTTGAATCAACAGGTTTCTTTACAGATGCAACAAAAGCTCATGCTCACATCGATGCTGGTGCTAAAAAAGTTATCATCTCTGCTCCTGCTACAAACGAAGATAAAACTATCGTTTTAGGCGTAAATGATAAAGAATACGATCCTGCTAAACACAACGTAATTTCTATGGCATCTTGTACTACAAACTGCTTAGCTCCTGTAGCTAAAGTTATCGATGAAAAATTCGGTATCGTAAAAGGTTTGATGACAACAGTTCACTCATACACCGGTGACCAAAGAATCTTAGACGCAGGTCACAAAGATCCTCGTAGAGCTCGTGCAGGCGCTTTGAACATTGTTCCTACAAAAACAGGTGCTGCAAAAGCTGTTGCATTAGTTTTACCTCAATTGAAAGGTAAATTGGACGGTTTCGCTATGCGTGTTCCTACTCCTGACGTATCTTTAGTTGACGTTGTATTCGAATTAGCTAAAGACGTTACAGTAGAAGAAGTTAACGCAGCTCTTAAAGAAGGTGCTGACGGACATGTATTATGCTACACTGAAGAACCTTTAGTATCATCTGACTACGTTGGTACTTCTCAATCTTCAACAGTTGACGCTTTATTAACTCGTGTAATGGGCGGAAACCAAGTTAAAATCATTTCTTGGTACGATAACGAAATGGGTTATTCTACAAGACTTGCTGAAACAACTTATATGGTTGCTTCTAAATTATAATTTTTATAATTTATACACATGCAAAACAACCTTACTTTTAAGTAAGGTTGTTTTGTGTTATAATAATATTATAGGAGTTGGAATTATGAAAAAATTTGCATTTATTTTTTGTCTTTTTTTTAGCAGCATTTTATCTGTCGGTATTGTTTTGGCTAAAACATCTTACAACATCAAAGTCCCGCTGCCCGGTACTTCAAAAGCAAACACAAAATTACAGGCTGATGCTTTAATTCCTGTATACACAGCTGCTGCAGTTAAAGTCCCAAATTGCAATAAATTTTCAATATACGATACGGCTATAATAAAACAACCTTATGATTTGATTAAACAGGACGGAAAGTTTGTTTCCGGCTTTTGGAAAGAACAATGGGCAGTAAGAGCTTGCGGTCAAAATGTTTATGTGCCGATTGAATTTATTATAGAACCGGACGAAACAAATTTTGTTATTGAAAATTCTAAAATTCATTTTTAATTTTCAAGACTTTTTAAAAATTCCTGATTTGCCTTCAATGTATCTTCTGTCGCTACAATAGAGTATGTCGGTTTATTGGAAAAAATATAATTTGCAGCATTGTAAATATCTTCTGCAGTAATCTTATCTATCTCATTCAGTAACATATTTGTACGGTTAATACCATAAGGGGTGTCGACCGTTTTCGTCAAATTTGACACCTTTCCTGAGGAACTGTGACAACTGTTCAACAAAGAATTTTTCAAAGATAATTTTGCATTTTGTAATTCTTCATCAGTAACCTTTTCACTCATAATTTTGTGAATATGTCTGTTAAAACCTTCTATTGATTTTTTAACGTTATCAAAATGAGCCTCACCCGTCTCTTTATTATCGGTTGTAGTACCAATTCTTAAAGTCATAACTCCTATATCATCAGATGAAGAATAGCTGGACTTTACATGATATGCGAGTTTTTCTTTTTCTCTCAAATCCATAAACAGTCTTGATGAAGGATTGCCCCCAAGTATTATGTTCATAAGTTTTATTGTTGCATAATCTTTTATATTATCGTTTATTTTAAACTTATAAGCCTCAACAATTTCCGCCTGATTTTTAAAATCGGTATCTGTCAGAACTTTTGTTTTTTTTATTGATTCAAACTTATTTTGCATTTTTGACATATTAAATTCTTTCACTTTATTAAAATTAGCAATAGAATTAAACAAAACACCTTTCAATTCAGGCTTTTTATCAAACGGAGCTGCAACAGATATAATACCTTTACCGTCTTTCAGAATTTCGGCATGCAATTGTTTTACATCTTCGAGAGTTAGAGTTTCCAAATCTTTGAGAATTTCTTCTTTTGAATAACCTTTTGGTAAGCCTTTGAATAATTCACAGTCAAGTTTATCAAAAGCTGATTTTTCACTTGTCTCAATATTATCTTTTATAAGGCTTTTTACATGTTCAAAATCTTCTTGAGTAAATCTCGGATTATCAATCACTTCTTTTATACTTTGCAAGCTGTTTATAATTGTTGAAGAATCACATCCCATAGCACAAGTAATTCCATGATTTCTTGCAGAAAAACCTTTGACTATACCTTGCTGTGCCAAGTCAGAATCCATTGTTTCCTGATTTCTGAACATTGAACCTTCGTTCAACAACTCTGAAAGAACAATATGAGCAGAAGGTCTTGATTTAATATCTGAATCAGTATCCAATTTAAACAAAATTTCTACATTATTAGTTTTTGAGTTTACTGTAATAACCCTGTAGTTATTTGCAGCATTGTACTCTTTTACAGTTGACAAATTTATCGCTTCTTTACTAGCTCCGGTAAATGATATCTGATTATAGTTTTTAATTATAGAATCTTTTGTTGCACCTGACGGATGAACAACAGCAACTGAGGCTCTATTCGTATCATAATACTTTTTCGCAGCTTCAACCAGATCTTCTGCAGTCATCTCGTTTACAATTTTTTCGTAATTATTCAAATATTCCTGATTATTTTCAAGTATAGAAGTGCCAATTGCATTATTGGTTGCAAACGAATCTTCCAACACATTTGCAAACGATTTTAACATTGATTTTTTTATAATTTGCATTTCTTTTTCTGAAGGAGGATTATTTGCAATGTTTCCTATTTCATTAAACATCGCTTTCAAAACTTTTTCAGAATTTTCTTCGGTAGATTGCGCCAAGAGAATAAGCGTACGACCATCTTTTTTATTTGTACTGATTTTTTCTTCTTCTGCAATACATTCTGCATTCAAAGGTTTTAATTTTGTTTTTATTCTTGAAGCCGGAGCTTGAGATAACAACATAGCAATAGCTTCTGTATAGACTCTGTCTTTTGTATTATCAGAAGTTGGACCGTTAAATCCTACAACAATAGTCGAAGCTGTTGCTTTATCAGAAATAATATCTTCCCTTACAGTTTTGTCAATTGGTGTCAAAGTCTCATTATAACGATTCGCATTAGGATGTCTTTTTGATGTAAAATGTTTAGAAATTAATTTGATTGTATCTTCAGGATTTACATCACCCGTAATAACAGTCACCATATTGGAAGGGAAATAGTTGTTATTATAATAATTTACAACATCATCTCTTGTCAGATTTGTAATATTATCAGTTGTACCGCCTATTAAATCCGAAGATGCAGATTTTATCCCATACAGATTTTTAATCATTTTATTTATTGCGATATTGTCAGGATCAGACGTTATCATATTTATTTCTGAATTTACTATACCCTTTTCTTTTTCAAGTTTTTCCAGAGCAAAAAGAGGACTCTCAATCATAGAAGCCTGAAGTTTTATTTTATTTTCCAAGTCATTATCACCCAAAAGGTTTGAACTTATATAATAATTAGTTTCTGCAAATCCTGTAGACGCATTTGTAGATGCACCCATTTTATTTACTTGTTTAAAAAAGTCCCCTTCTTCCAAGCCTTTTGAACCGTTAAACAAATTATGTTCGATATAATGACTTATACCTCTTATTTTATCCGGCTCATTCATTGATCCGGTATTAACATAAGTTCTTAATACAGTTTCGCCTTCTTGAGGCACAATAATAACTTTTTGACCGTTTGATAATTTATAACAATGAGCCTTTGTTCCATAGGGGAAATCTATTACACCGGTTTTAGAATAAGGCATAGGAGTTTTTACGCCAAAATCAGGCTTTATATCATTTAATTGCTCTATTTGAGGATTTGTTTGACTTTCAGAGCCTTTAAACACAGCCTTTTTCGACGATATTTTAATATTATTTATATTCGAAATAGAACCTACATTATACACGTATATATAAAAACATAAGAAATTTAAAAATTGCCATTTTTATAAATTTATGTTGCAAATTCTAGATTTTCTTTAATGTAACAAGAGGAGTTGCTCCGTTCAAATCAATATATCTAAAGAAATTTAAAACAATTCCCGGCGCAAAGAAATAGTTATTATTTACAGGTGTAATTCTCAACTGAGAATTATTTGAATCAATTCTCATAACACTTGCAAGATATTCTTTCCCGGCTGCAGTAAACAAAATATAACCCGTTTTTGACTGAATTTCATTTATATCAAACCTGTTAGCCTGTGCTGATGCAATAGCCATATAAAAAAGCTTTTCAGGCTTCATTATGTATGATCTTGTACAAATTTTATAATCAACATTCTGCGGAGTAACCAAAGTTGCAGGGTTAACATCCTCTGCTGCCACAGGAAGAAATGATAAAATTACAAAAAATACTGTTATAAATATTTTTATTGTTCTTTCCATGATTCACCTACATTTATATCAACCAAAAGAGGAACAGACAAAGGCTGCTCAAGTTCCATCGCTTCTTTTATCAACATTTTAACAGTTTCCAACTCAGGCTTATAAACTTCCACTACTATTTCATCGTGAACCTGAATTATCATTTTTGATTTTAAATTATTTTCTTTTAATTTTTTAGAAAAATCAATCATTGCAATTTTTATTAAATCTGCGGCAGTTCCTTGCATTGGCTGATTTATAGCAGCCCTCTTTGCAAATTCTCTTATCATTGCATTGGAACTTGAAAGTTCATTTTCCAGATATCTTCTTCGGCCAAAAATTGTCTCGACATACCCTGTTTTTTGAACTTCTGCTATAGTACCTTCCATATAGGCTCTCACTCTTGGATAAGTTGCAAAATATTTTTCAATAAAATCTTCAGCTTCTGCATTTGTAATTCCCAAAGCTTTTGCTAAACCATACTTACTTTGTCCATACACTATACCAAAATTTACAGCTTTTGACTTATACCTCATCTCTTTTGTTACATTTTCTACAGGCACTTCAAATACTTTTGACGCTGTAAGTGTATGAACATCAACCCCTGTATTGAAAGCTTCAGACAAATGCGAGTCGCCGGATATATGCGCCAAAAGCCTTAATTCTATTTGTGAATAATCTGCGGATAAAATTAGCCAGTTTTCCTTATCCTGAGGAGCAAAAGCATTTCTGATTTTATTACCTTCTTCTGTTCTTATTGGTATGTTCTGAAGATTAGGGTTAGAAGATGATAGACGGCCTGTCACCGTAACTGTCTGATTATATGAGGTATGAATTCTGTTGTCTTTTACATCAATCAAAGCAGGTAGTGCTTCTGTATATGTTGATTTCAACTTTGCATACTTTCTGTAATCAAGAATTAAGCGGGCAATTTCATATTCTTCAGCAAGCTCCTCTAAGACTTGCGCACTTGTAGAAAATGCAGCTTTTCCTCTTTTCTTTTTTGCTTTTAATCCCATTTTTACGAACAATATTTCACCAACCTGTTTTGGTGAATTGATGTTAAATGAGCAACCTGCAATATCAAAAATTTGTTTTTCTATTTTTAATAACTTGCTATTCATTACTTCTGTCAATTGTGCCAAATACTCTGTATCAATTGCAACCCCATTATATTCCATATCAGCAAGCACAACTGCCAACGGAGTTTCAATATCATAAACAAGTTTCAATTCCGCTTCGGAAAGATTTTTCATCCAATATTTTGACAACTCCAACACAACAGAGGCTTCATCCCCAATATACTTTGTTACACTATCAATATCGGCATCACAAATTTTTGTTGGATTTTTTTTGTCATATTCTGCATATTGCGGTATTGCATGATTCAATTGTTCAATACTTTGGATATCAAGATTATGATTTCTTGCGGGGTCTTTTACGTAGCTTGCAAGCATCACATCAAAAACAACACCATTAAGCTCAACTCCGACATTCCTCAATATATTATACTGAGTTTTTAAGTCATAAGTTGTCTTTTTAATTTCATCAGACTCCAGAACAGGCTTCAACAAATCTATAACTTGACGCAAAGAAAGATTATGCTCAATGCCTGCCTGTTTTACAGGTATATAAAATACTTTACTTTCAGATCTGTTATCATTTATTTTTATTATAGAATCTGCAGTCAAATCATCATTATATGCAATAGAAATTCCATAAATTTCTGTTCTTACTGCATTTTTCACATCTGCATATGCATTCACAAAAATCAAAGATTTAGAGCCTAATTCTTTTACAAGCTCATTTATTTCATCCACCGAAGTTAAGAGCTTTGATTCAAATAGTATTTCTGAATCTTTATTTAACTCTGCATTTACAGCCTCCGAAAAAAAACCTAACTGCATAGGAGCAGAACTTATCTGCACCGATTTGCTTTCAATAGCAGCTTCACCATCTTTATTAAAAGAAGACAAAATAGAATTTATATTTTTAATAAATGTATAAAACTGAAGACTCTTTAAAAACTCTGTCACTTGCGCAACATCAGGAACTTCTACTTTTGTGCTGTCAAAATCAAAATCAATATCCAAATCCCTTATTATAGTTGCAAGTTTATAACTCAAACGAGCCTGATCAACACCGGAACTAACTTTTTCTCTGACAGATTTTTCAGGAATATTTTCACAATCATTCAAGACTGCATCCAGCGTACCGTATCTTGCTAACAGCTTTTGTGCAGTCTTTTCGCCAATCCCCTTTATTCCGGGAATACAATCGGACGTATCCCCTCTCAGCCCTTTATAATCAATAATTTGATTTGGATACACCCCCAATTTTTCGTAAACTTTATCCCAACCGAATTCAACAAGCTCACCCTTATATGGTAAAATTACCTTTACACAACCATCTTTGTCAACAAGCTGAAAAGCATCCTGATCACCTGTCAAAATCAATACATTATGCCCAAGCTCACATGCTTTTTTTGAAATAGTACCAATTACATCATCGGCCTCATACCCTTCTTTTGTATAAATAGGTATATTAAACGCCCTTAATCCATCATATATAAGCTCCATTTGGGTTCGCATAGGATCGGGCATTGATTCTCTGTTAGATTTATAATCCTCATACATTTCTGTTCTGAAAGTAACATGACTCACATCAAAAGCAACTGCAATTGCATCCGGCTTAAATTTTTTACTCTTTAACAAATCAAAAATTGCCTTAAAAAAACCATAAACAGCCCAAGTCGGAACACCATCAGAAGTAGTCATCTGAGTTCTTTCGAGAGCATAATATTCTCGAAACGCTAATGCATGACCGTCAATTAAGATTAAAGTCTTTCCCATATTTTAATTTTTGCACAAATAGAGCGCCAATTCAAATTTGTTAAGCACTTATTTCTTTGTCAGCCGAAGTAGGCAGCTTTACAACTTCTGCATTTTTTCTGTTTTTTACCATATCGGCTGTTACAACATATTTTGTCATTTCCGGTTTGTTTGGAACTTCATACATAACATCAAGCATTATTTCTTCTACAATTGATCTTAATGCACGAGCACCTGTCTTACGTTTAATAGCTTCTTGCGCGATTAATTCAACAGCATCAGGTTCAAATTCCAAATCTACTCCGTCCATTTCCAGCAAACATTTATATTGTTTAATAATAGCATTCTTTGGTTCAGTCAAAATCATCTTTAATGTTTTTTCATTTAACTGATCCAAAACTGCATAAACAGGAACACGTCCGATAAATTCAGGAATTAAACCGAATTTGAGTAAATCTTCGGGTTGAAGTTTCTTCAGCATTCTAGCTGCAGCAGCTTCTTTTTCAACCTGCGTCATAGGAGCTTTTGCTCCAAATCCGACAGAAGTTCCTTCTCCTGCTCTGCGTTCAACAATCTTATCCAAACCGACAAACGCACCGCCTACTATAAACAATATATTGCTTGTATCAATTTCAATAAATTCTTGATGAGGATGTTTTCTTCCGCCCTGAGGTGGAACATGAGCAACAGTGCCCTCAATCATTTTTAATAAAGCCTGCTGAACCCCTTCACCTGAAACATCACGAGTTATAGATGTATTTTCAGATTTTCTTGAAATTTTATCGATTTCATCAATATAAATAATTCCTCGTTCTGCTTTTGCAGAATCAAATTCGGCATTTTGCAATAATCTTAACAGGATATTTTCAACATCATCGCCAACATAACCGGCCTCAGTCAAAGTAGTAGCATCCGCAACCGCAAACGGAACATCCAACATCTTTGCCAAAGTCTGTGCAAGCAAAGTTTTACCGGAACCTGTCGGACCAACAAGTAAAATATTCGATTTTTGAATTTCAACATTATTTTTCAAATCCGCAGACTTATTATGTTTTAATCTCTTATAATGGTTATATACTGCAACAGACAAAACTTTTTTCGCATCATCTTGTCCTACAATATATTCATCCAAATATTCTTTTATTTCATGGGGTTTTGGAATAGCTTTTTCTTCTTCAGAAACAATTCCGTCATCAGATTCTTTGTCTTTATTTTCAAAAAATTCTTCGTCTAAAATTTGATTACACAAGTCAACACATTCATCACAGATATACACCTCAGGTCCGGCAATAAGTTTTTTTACCTGATCTTGAGATTTTCCGCAGAATGAGCATTTTAAACGACTGTCTTCATGTTTGGGCATTATGTATTTCCTTATCTTATTTTATTTTATGACATCTCTTGAAACAACTCTGTCAATCATACCATATTCAAGAGCTTCTTGAGGAGTCATGATGTAGTCTCTATCAGTATCTTTTTCAATCTTTTTGATTGATTGGCCTGTATTTGATGCCAAAATTTCATTTAATGATTTTTTAATTCTGATTATTTCGGCAGCTTGAATTTCAATATCTGTAGCTTGACCTTGTGCACCACCAAGAGGCTGGTGAATCAGCACTCTTGAATGAGGTAATGCCATTCTCTTACCTTTTGTACCTGAAGACAGCAAGAAAGCTCCCATAGATGCTGCCTGTCCAAGACAGATAGTAGAAACATCAGCTCTGATATGCTGCATTGTATCATAAATAGCAAAACCTGCAGTAACAGAACCACCGGGGCTGTTGATATACAACATAATGTCTTTTTCAGGATTTTCACTATCTAATAACAACAATTGAGCTACAACTAAATTTGCAACCATATCATCAATAGGGGTTCCCAAAAAGATAATTCTTTCTCTCAATAATCTTGAGAAGATATCAAAAGAACGTTCGCCTCTGCTTGATTGTTCAATTACCACCGGTACAAAACTCATATTTAATTCTCCTTACTTACTATATCTTATATCTTTTTATTTAACCAAATATATGTGCCGATGTAAATACGGCACATATATTAGATTTAAAATTTTATTTAATTTCAACAGTATTGTTTTGCATTAAGAAATCTCTGACTTTATCATTCATAGCCTGCTGAGAAAGAGACGCAATAATTTCAGGATTTTGACCAAGTTGTTTTACAAGATCCTGAGGTTTGATACCGTACGCAACACCTAACTCTGCAAACTTGTTTTCCATATCTTTTTGTTCAAGCTTGATATTTTCTTCTTTTGCAATTTTGTCAATTACCAAAGAATTTTTTATTCTTACAAGCGCATCCTCATTCAGGTTTGCTAATAAATGGTCTTCGCCTTGAGCTTTAACAAGAGCTTCCCAGTCAATACCCTGAGCTGCCAATCTTTGTTTATATTCTTCTCTTAAAGAATGAGCTTCTCTATCAATCATTGATTGTGGAATTTCAACTTTAGAAGCCTCTATAACTGATTTAAACACTTCGTTTTCAGAATTTTGTTTGTTTGTGTTTTCTCTTTGGGTATCAAGATATTTTTGGATATCTGCTTTTAACTCATCGACAGTTTTGAAAGGTCCTACTTTTTGTGCGAATTCATCATTTAATTCCGGAAGTTTTCTTTCTTTTATTTCATTGATTTTTATTTTGAATGTTGCCGGTTGACCTTTTAATTTTTCATCGTGGTATTCTTCAGGGAAAGTAACTTTAATATCAAACTCATCATTCAAATTTTTGCCGACTAATTGTTCTGCAAAACCCGGAATAAAGTTTGAACGAGCCAAGTCTAACGGATAATTTTTCGCATCTCCGCCTTTAATTTTTTCACCGTTACAAGTACCTTCAAAATCTATAACTGCAATATCAGAATCCTTTGTAGGTCTGTCAATAACAGTTTCTTGAGTGCTGTTTTGTTCTAACAATCTATCTATTTGTTTTTGCAATGCATCTTCTTCAATTTTTGCATCCTTAACTTCCAATTTTAAACCTTTATATTGACCTAAAGTGACTTCCGGTCTTAATTCTGCTCTTGCTTCCACAACCAAATCTTCGCCAATATTAAATGTATAGTTTGTAATATATGGTTGAGCAATAATATCCAAATTGTTATCAGAAACAGCTTGACTTATCGCTCTTGGCATAAGTTTTTCTATTGCTTCCTGTTTTATTCTTTCAACTCCGACATTTCTCTCAACTACGGCTCTTGGGGCTTTTCCCGGACGAAAACCGTCAATTCTAACATACTGAGCTACACGTCTTACTGCATTGTTATATGCATCCGCTGCATCCTTTGCCGGAATAGTAATATTCAATTTTACAATATTTTCTTTTTCTTTTTCTAAAGTTACATTCATAATTTTATCCTTTTCTTTATTATACCCATAATTCTATAATATCTCAAAAAATAATTTGTGCAATATAATCACTCCGGAGAGTAATTTATGATATAATCAAGTCATGGTTAGAATCATAAATGACAAAAATGTCGGTATTCTTGCGAATATAACGTATTTTATACTGCGGCAACAAGAAAAGCATACTTATATTATTGAAATAGATAATCCTCACATATCTCCTTGTATTTATGCGATGTGGCATGCAAATCAACTAATGGTTCATGGAATGTATAATCGAGACAAAATTAATATTCTTATAAGCAATTCTATTGATGGCGAAATTGTTGCAAGAACAGCAGAAAAATGGGGGTTTAAAGTTATCAGAGGTTCTTCGGGTAAAAAAGGTGCTGTCGAGTCTACTATGCAAATGCTAACCAAATTAAAAGAGGGTGATTCTATAGCAATCATGGTTGACGGACCGCATGGACCTTTGCATAAAGTTAAAAACGGAGCACTAAAACTCGCTCAAAAGACAGGTGTACCTATTGTGCCTGCGTATTGGTATTCTCCCCAGAAAACATTTATAAGTTTGCCCTCTTGGGATAAGATGAAAGTACCGTTTGGGGATTGTAATATTATTAATATTTATGGTACTCCCGTATATATAAAAGAAGATGCGACTGATGATGAGTTTATGCAGGCAAAAGATGAAATAAAAAAACAGCTTACGGAGCTTGAAAAAGCTGCTCCAAAAATATATCAGGAGGCATTAGAAAAGGATTTATGGAAAAGATAAAAATTTCCGCAATTCAGATGTGTTCAAAGATTGGGGATAAAAAATCTAATATAGAAAAAGTTAAAAGCCTAATAGAACGTGATGTAGATTCTGGTACTGACATCATTATTTTACCGGAAGTCTGGACAGTAGGTTGGTCTCCGAAACATTTTCAGGAAAGCGCAGAAGAAATAGCTGATGAGCAGATTATTAGAGGATTAGAGGAATGGTCGTTTAAAAATATTGGTATGAGTAAAAATTCCACTGAACAGCAAACCGATAATAGCTATTCTTCTAATCCTATATTCCACTATTCCTCTTTAAAATTTTTATCCTCAATCGCCAAATCATACTCCGCTTGGGTTATCGGCGGAAGTATTATCACAAAACAAAGAGGAAAATTTTATAATACTTGTCCTGTTTTTAATCGTGAAGGTGAACTTGTCGCAACATATTCTAAAAATCATTTGTTTTCGTATTACGGATGTGATGAAGGGAAATATCTCGAAGTCGGAAATTCACCGGTTTTGGTTGATATAGATGGTGTAAAGGTGGGGCTTACAATATGTTATGATATACGTTTCCCTGAAATATACAGAGCATACAGAAAAGCAGGTGCCGATTTGTTAATAAATTGTGCAGCTTGGGGATTAAAAAAGCCAATTCCTTGGGAATGCATGACAAGATCTCGAGCTGTTGAAAATCAAACTTTTATGGTAGCATTAACTCAGTCGGGATATATTGAGAACGATGAATGGAATATAGGCCATTCAAGAATTATTGACTACAAAGGTGAAACTATTTCCGAAATAAAAGACCAAAAAGAAGGTGCAATGACTGCGATATTAGAATTTGCGCCGATGTACGAGTTTAGAGAAAAATGCAAGTGCATTGATGATATAAGAAAAAGTTACGAGGTAAAAACCGTATGAAAAAACTAATAAATACAATTTTAGCAATAACCATAGCTGTTACAACTCAGTTAACAGCATTTTCAAACAACATAGATAAAATAATTTTTAAATCAGGAATTAACAAAAGTGCAATTTCAATATCTGTAAAAGATGCCAAAACGGGTAAAAACGTTTATAAGCTGAATGAACATCAACCGAAAATGCCTGCATCTACTCTAAAACTTGTTACACTTGCGGCTTCACTTGATACATTAGGAAAAGATTACAAATTTTCGACTGAATTATATAAATCAACAAATAATGAATTATATCTGAAGCTTGGAGCTGATCCATTTCTATCATCTTATAATTTGAAAAACCTTTTTGTCGCAGCAAAGGATAAAAATATATACGAACCAAAAACAATTTATATTGACGATTTTATATTTGATGATGTTGAATGGGGTGAAGGGTGGCAATGGGATGATGATTTAAATCCTCTAATGCCAAAATTCAGTTCATACAATATTGATAAAAACTTGTTGAATATTGTAATAACACCATCAAGCATCGGTAGTCCCGCAAATATTTCGTTAGATAAATTTTATCCGGTTACGTTTATGAATATGGTTACGACGGGCGATCATAATGATATTGTTGTAGCCAGAAACAACAGCATATCTCAGGATATAATTAATGTTCAAGGTACAATTACCAAAAGAGCTGTGGTTTCAATTCCTGTTAACAATCCCAAAAGATACTTTAAGTTAAGAGTTGAAGATGCAATAAGGTCAGTAAAACTTGGCTATTACGGGAAATTCCCTCAAAAGAAATTGCCGGCATCAAATGTTTACCTTGTAGAAAAGATTGAACACTCTATAGATGATGCTATATCTGAAATCTTAAAAAACAGTAACAACCTTGTTGCAGAAAGCGTTTTTAAGGCTGCAGGTGCAAAATATGTAAACAATACAGGTTCTCAGCAAAATTCAATAGATATGCTTAACGCTTACTTAGATAAAATTAATATTAATCATGAAAATATAAAGATTGTTGACGGAAGCGGGGTTTCAAAAAACAACATTGTGACTGCTGATTTTATGAGTAATTTTTTATGCGCAATGTCATCTAATGAAAACTACATAAATTCACTGCCTACACCGGGCGAAGGAACATTGGCAAAAAGAATGCTTTATTTCAAAGACAAATTACACGCAAAAACGGGAACCCTCTCGGATGTAAGCTCAATTGCAGGATACATTACTACACGAAACGGCAAATTATACGCATTTGATATAACAATTAATGATCCAAAGAGCAAAAATTCAGAAAAAAAATCGTTGGAAGAATATATCATAAGAGAAATATATTCTAGTCTCTAGAACTTGCAATATAGTTAATCACCATAGCAAGCGCACTCGCCAATGCTCCAACTATAACCGCTGATTCAGCTTTCGCTTTTGGGATAAAACGCTTTATATTTTTGTAAGCACTTTCCAAAGAAGTAGCTCTTGTCAATTCAATTAATTTTGCTTCTCCTGTATTCTTTGAAACAGCATCCATATAACTTTGCCGAGCTTCCATTATTTGCTGATATGCTTTTTTAGGTGCTTCTTCGTGTGCAGGAATTTTATTCTTTAATATAGATTTTTCAAACACATCAGGAGTTTGAGTTAATAACTGTTCAAGGTTATATCTGCGAGGAGCAAGAACATAACCGACACCCGCCCCCAATATTCCAGATGCTAATCCTACTTCCGCAGAAGAAATCGAAGGTACACTTTCACTCATATAAACCTCCTAAACACATATACATTTAAACTCTTAATTCATATTTTTGTCAAAATTTTTGAATATTATTTACATCTCTTAATAATTCGTAAATACTATGAACATGTGTTATATTTTTCCTATAAGGAGAGATTATGTCAGAACCATACGTAACGGTGATTACACCGACATACAACATACTGGATAATAATCAGGCGGATGCTTTTAATTTGTTGGTAGAACTGCTGGATATGCAAACATACCCGTATATCGAACATTTAATAATTGATAACGCCTCGACTGACGGTACTGTAGAATTTTTAAAAGAATATAAAAATCAAGGATATCTCAATTTCTATTCAGAAAAAGATACCGGTAAATTCAACGCATATAATAAGGGAGTTATGCACGCTAAAGGAAAGTATGTTACCTTTTTGAGTTGTGATGACTTTATACATGATATTACATCCATTTATGATATTGTAAATCTAATGGAAGCTAATAATGCTGATTTTTCGTTTGCGCCGGCATATTGTAGACATCCTGAAGGTTTTGTATTTTTATTTGCGCCGTCTATGCATAATGCATTTCAGGTTATGCCCTGCGCAAGACAGGCAATGTTCTTTAAAAAATCCATGATAGAAGCTGAGAACTATTTTGATGAAAAATTCAGAGTCCTTGCAGATTTTGATTTCATCATGAGAATAATTCTGAAAAAGTACAAGCCGGTTTATTTTGATACAAATTATGTAACATACAAATATGGTACTAAAGCTATGGAAAATGAGCAAAAAACCGAAGAAGAAAGTAAAGCAGTTTACAATAAAAATTTCAGAACACTTTATCCTATGAATGAGGAAATTCTTTCAAAGATGTCTAAATATTCAGAATTTCCAAAGCCATTGCTGGATAAACTGGTTAAGTTTTTCCCTGAAGCCGATAAAGACCTGTTTTATGAAAAATGTGAACAAATGCATCAAATCAGATTAAATGCCTTGAAAACAAGGCAACAGGCAGAACAAGCGAGCTCGAGATTAGAGTAGTAGTAGATTAGAAGATTAGAAGATTATCGGATTAGCCATATAAAGTAAATAACTAATCCGCCAGATTTCTAACTATCTAATCCTCCAATAAATATAGTTGCAAAACTAAATTGATATGGTATAAGTATATTAAGAAGGAATTTGGGATATGACAGAACAAAAGGTTGCAGTTATAGGCTGTGGTGTGTGGGGTAGAAATATAGTCAGAAATTTCTATAACCTTAATGCACTTGATACAGTTTGTGATATTGATGAAGAAAATTTAAAGAAAGTAACTGAACAATACGAAGGTGTAAAGGTTACAAAAGACTTTCACGACATAATTAATAATAAAGAAATTACGGGAGTATGTGTAGTTACTCCAAGTCATACCCATTACAAAATGGTAAAAGCAATGCTTGAAGCCGGAAAAAATGTGTATGTTGAAAAACCTATTTCTACTGTTGCCGAAGAAGCAAGGGATTTGTCAAAACTCGCACAAGAAAAGGGGTTGATTCTGATGGTCGGTCATCTTCTTTTATATCACCCTGCAGTAAACCGCTTAAAAATGCTCATTGAAGAAGGTGCACTGGGCGATATTGTTTATGCACAAAGTGACAGACTGAATGTGAATTATTTTAAAAACGACAGAAGTGTAATGTGGGATTTAGCTCCGCATGATGTTTCTATGGTCAGCTATGTAACTGGTAAAGAGCCTGTCAAAGTAATTTCTGCTGTCGGATGTTCTTCAGACAGAAATGAAATTATGGATATAACACATATTAGTATCCAGTTTGAGGATGGTGTAATCGGTCAGATTTCAGACAGTTGGATTACTCCAAGAAAACACGTTCAGTTGTTAGTCAGAGGAACAAAAGCAACCGCAATATTGGATGACACTTTGCCCGAAAATAAACTTGTAATATTTGATAATTTTAAAAAAGACAATAAACAGGATATCAAAATAGATTATCTTGAAATTGAGCCGCTAAAGCTTGAATGTCAACACTTTATAAGCTGTTGCGAAAAGGGTGTTCATGCCCGTTCTGACGGTGATAACGGCTTTATGGTAACTCAAATTCTTGAGGAAGCAGAAAAATTAATGCTGGGAGACAGAGTTAAAAATCTTGATAAAGTTGACTTCGCATTGTCAAGAACAAAGAGATAGGATTAAATATGAAAATTAAAGAAAATGCAGCTAATATTGTATCAGTAGTAAGAATTTTTGTTGCTTATATTGCAATAGCACTATTGTTTATCCAGACAACTTGGGCATATGTTTTGGCGTTTGTGCTTACGGCTATAGCTTTTGCTATGGATGGTTTGGACGGATATCTTGCAAGAAAATTAAATCAATCTTCAAAATGGGGTGCAGTTCTTGATATTCTGGGTGATAGAATTGTTGAAGTAACGTATTGGATTGTATTTGCGGTTTTAGGCTGGCTTAATATACTTTTTCCTTTGGTATGTGTTGCAAGAGCATTCACTACAGACGGTATCCGAAGTGTAGCTTTGTCTAAAGGTTATACGGCTTTTGGTGAATCTACGATGCAATCAAGTAAAATCGGAAAATTTATTTGTGCATCAAGATTTATGAGAATAACATATGCTGTTGCAAAAGTTGCAGCATTTATGTTTTTAATCGTAATACATACACCGGGAATTGAATTGTGGCATCATCTGCAATTATTAACAACAGTAACAATGATACTTGCCTGGATAGCCATTATACTTTGTGTAGTAAGAGCAATTCCTGTTGTTGCGGAAAGCGGAAAGTTATTTGATGAGTAAGCTTAATATAGTACTTTACGAGCCTGAAATACCGCAAAACACAGGCAATATTGCAAGGTTATGTGCCTGTACCGGTGCCAGTTTGTATTTGGTTGGGAAATTGGGTTTTTCGCTATCCGATAAATACACAAAACGAGCAGGACTTGATTATTGGGACAGTGTAGATATTCACAAGATTGATAATATGGATGATTTACTGAGTGCTAATAGAGATGCAAACTTTTATTATCTGACTACCAAAACAAAAAAGCTATATACAGATATAAAATTTCAAGATGGCGATTTTATAGTATTTGGTCCTGAAACAAGAGGGCTTCCTGATAAATACGTTAAAGACAAAAATGCTTTAACAATACCAATGAGAGAAGGTCAAAGGAGTTTGAATTTATCAAATTCTGTCGCAATCGTTACTTATGAGGCTATAAGACAAAATGGACTATAAATTACCAAAACTACCTGAGAGAAAACAAAATTCAAATAAAGGGACTTTCGGGAAAGTCTTGAATATATCAGGTTCTGACTATATGACAGGAGCAGCTTATTTATCAAGCGTCGCTGCGCTAAAAGTTGGAGCCGGATACGTTGAACTTTTAAGCAGTGAAAGAGTTTTAAATATCACTTCAATGCTTGCACCGGAAGTTGTTTTGGCGCCTATTTCAAAACTTGAAAAAGCTATAAATGATTCGACCGTAATCTCAATCGGCTGCGGTCTTTCGACATTAAATGAGGCAGTAATGCTATTTAAAAAAGTTCTTAAATTAAGAAAAAATCAACCAATAATAATTGATGCTGACGGCCTTAATATTTTATCTGAAATGGAATTTGATTTTGATAAAAAAGCAATTCTTACACCGCACCCTAAAGAAGCATCAAGACTTTTGAACTCGCCTTTAGAAGATGTTTTGAAGGATATAAAAACTTCCGCATTACAAATTTCTGAAAAATATAACTGCATAACTGTTTTAAAAACTCATAAAACATTTATTACAGACAGAAAAAGTTTTTATCAAAACAATACGGGAAATTCAGCACTTGCAAAAGCTGGTTCCGGAGATGTTTTGTGTGGAATGATAACAGGCTTTGTTGCGCAGGGGATGAATTTGTTTGACGCATCAGCACTCGGAGTTTATTTGCACGGATTATCGGGTGAATTAGCAGCAAAAGACCTGAGTGAATATGGAGTTTTAGCTTCCGACACACTCAGGTATATTCCTTTTGCTATAAAAAATTATTTAGATAGTATGTTAAGATTCTGACCTACAGCTCCATGTGAATTTTTGTAAGAGAGCTCAGCCGGCTCTATAAAGTCACTAAAATCAAATTTTACTGCACTTTTGTCTCTAAAGTCTTTGTTCAAAAATTCAATAAGAGAACTTGTAATTTTCGACGGCTTTGCTAAATAGTCCTTAGTGTTTACAATATTTCTATCAATAGCACTTGTCTTTAATGTTGTTAATTGGGATATCATATGTGTATTCTCCTTTTGTTTCACAATAAGTAAATCCCGTAAAAATAAATTTTGACATTATGTAATTTATTATATTTACAAAAGTTAATACAAATAAATAAAAATGTTAACAGCCGGATAACTTGCCTAATACTACCCTTTTAGAAGCTCCGGTACATGATGGCACATTATTTGGTATTCCGTAATAAGTGCAGTAGCCCAAAAGGGCAAATGCCATAACTTCCTTAAAATTATTGGATATCCCGTAATCTTCATGTGTTTTTATATTAATATGTTTTGGAATATATGTTCTTAAAAATTTCATCAACGTCGGATTATATGCGCCTCCGCCTCCGACAATAACTTCGTTTATATCAATATCCGGATAGATAAACCTTTCGTATGCAGAAGCAATAGTTTTTGCAGTCAATGCAGTAACTGTCGCAATAATATCTTCTTTCGACTCCGGTGCAAATTTTAGCGCATTTTCAATATACTGAGGAGAAAAATATTCACGCCCCGTAGATTTTGGAGGATTTTTAAAATAATATTCATCCTGACATAACACATCAAGCCAGCTTTCGGAAACAACGCCTGATGCAGCAATTTTGCCGTCTATATCGTAAGGTCGGTTATAAAATTTGTTCATGCAATAATCTATCATTATATTTCCTAAACCTGTATCAAATCCGAATGTAGGACTATCTTTTGATACTACGGTAACATTTGAAATGCCGCCAATATTTTGAACAAGTACATTTTTATTTAGTTTTTCAAACCATTTTTCATCAGCAAAACATACCAAAGGAGCACCTTCACCCCCAACTGCAATATCAGCTTCTCTGAAATTTGTCACAGTCAAACATCCTGTTTCCTGAGCTATTACAGCTCCGTCTCCAATTTGCAAAGAACTTTTTAAACTAATGCCATCTATACTTTCATCAAAAGGATAATGGTATATTGTTTGTCCGTGACTCGCAATTAAGTCAGGTTTGCCAAATTCATCAATCAGAGCATTTGCTGCATTTGCAAAACAATGACCTATTACAAAGTTCATTTGACAAATATCTTTTATTGTAGCATCACCTCTGAATAACTGAAAAATTTTTGCTCTTATATGTTCCGGATATTTATAATTTATTCCGGATATAAGTTTTACAGACATATCAGGTAAAACCTCACATAATCCTGCATCTATACTGTCGCAGGATGTACCTGACATTAACCCTATAACCCTTTTTACCTCTAATTCTTCCATATAACAATAATAAAGGAAAGCCTTGTTATTTTCAAGCTTCCCTCCGTTTACAACTATTCACAAATCCTAATTCTTTTTAATTCCCCAAAATAAAATTATCCCTAATCATCGCACTTCTTATACTTTGTTTTTGCCATCACCTCTTTTTCTCAACTATTCTTTTTCTCTCCTCAAGGAAGTTATCTTCCATAAAATAAATGTAAATCTTAGTAAAAAGTTTGACAAGTAAAAAAATATAAAATAAAATTTACAATTGACCATGCCCCCTGTCATATATAGTAAAATTTTATGTTCTTAAATCTTAATGAAGATTTTTTAATGAAATTTGGTAAAATTTTGAAAAATTTTTATTGACTTTAAGTTATCTGCGTTTTGTAAAAGATAACATGTTTGTTATAATATAAAAAGAAGGTTTAACTATGAAAGAATTTGTAAAAACAAACAAAGTTACATATAACCTGATGTCTTTTACCGGATTTAAGGCTCTTTTAATATTCAATATGCTCACAGAAGGCCCAAAATCCTATGAGGAAATAAGTAGTGCTATAGAACATAATGAATACTTAAAAGAAAAAATTTCTATAGACACAATGCGTGTTTACATAAATTCACTAAAAAGAATCGGATGCGAAGTAAAAAGAAAACGTGATGAAAATAAAATTTCAAAATACTATATAACTTCGCATCCGTTTGAATTAAAAATTACAAATGAGCAATTAAACAGCCTTATAAAAATATATAAAAATCTCGCAAAAAGCATGAATATAAAAGAAATCATATATATGGATAATCTGTTTGAAAAAATAGGAAAACATATAAAAAATGATAATATTGTTAATGAGATTAGAAAATATTCAATTATTCGAGATATTGATAAAGATTTGCTGAAAAATTTAATGAATTGCTGTGATAATAAGAACATCATAACAGTTATCTATAAATCACCGAATTCCGGTGAAAAGGATATTGAAATTATTACAAATAATATTGATATTTCAAACGGAAAAGTTTATCTGTACGGGTACGGTACGGAATACAATCAAACAACAGGATTTCTTGTAAACAGAATAAAAGCCATTAAAGAAATAAAAGGTGTTGCAACTGAACAACAGCCTTTAAAAACTAAAGTTATATACAAAGTAAATTCACCTAAAAATAAATTTATACCGGCTGATTTTGAAATAATTGAACAAGAAGAAAACGGATCATACACGGTGCTGGCACAAACTGATAATCCGTTTTATTTGATGCAGAGGCTTTTAGAGCTTGGGCCAAACTGTAAAATAATTAGTCCTGAAAGTTTTAAAAATAAATTTATAAAAACTCTGAAAGATATGAAAGCAGGTTACAAAAATGACTAAAAAAGTAACAGAAAAATATAATGACGCCTGCATAAAACTATTTAAGTTTATAACTATGCTTTACGAAGATAAAGCATACTTCAAAGATGTAATTGATCTTATTTCGGACGGAAAATATGACGGAACTTCGAATACGCATGTTACACTAAATAAATATCTAAATGCGTTAAAAATATTTGGAATAAAAGTAAAAAAAATAAAAAACAAATACCATATGCTTAGTCCTTTGGATAAAATTACTTTTAATTCTGAAGATATAAAATGTATTGAAAAATTAAAAGAAGCCGCTGATTTACTCCCAAACGGCAGCAATAAGCAAAATATTAGTGCTGTTATAAAGAATATTGAAGTAAGGTTTGATGATGCAACTAAAGAAATTGTTAATTTTAATGATTGTACTAATAATATTGACTTAGTTTTTTTGAAGTACGATATGGTTGATCAGATAAAACTTTGTGAAAAATACTGTCAAGACAAACAAAAATTAGAAATCCTATACACAGACTCAAGTAATAACAATATGAATATTGTGTGTACTCCATTGGAAACCGTATATTTAAAAAGACAAGTCTGTTTGAAAACAATTGGCAATAACGGAAACAGGGTATATGAAATACCTATTGACTCTATTAAATCAATAAAACAACTTCCGTCTGCCGGTATTACAGTTAATATGCCAACTACAATAGTTTACAGAATAAAAAACAGATTGGCCAAAAACTACAGAATTCGTGAATGGGAAAAACTTGAAACAGTGGAAGCTGACGGTAATAAAATTATTATAAACAAAAACGAAGATCTTAATGTTCTTTTAAGAAGATTAATGAGATATGGAACAGAATGTGAAGTTATTTCACCAAAATTTTTTAGAGAAGAAATGATAAATCTCATTAACAAAACTTTATCTAACTATGAATAACAGTTTATTACATGTTAAACTTGTAATATGAGTGTACAAGTTGTTCCGTTGCATTTGCACACCGAGTATTCTCTGCTTGATGGTGCAATAAGAATTAAAGATTTGGTTAATTTTGCCAAAGAAAATAACATGCCGGCTGTTGCAATTACAGATCACGGGGTTATGTATGGTGACATGGAGCTTTATACCACAGCAAAAGAAGCCGGAATAAAACCCCTTTTAGGGTGTGAATTTTATGTACATGACGGTGATATTACTGAACATGATAAAAACAACAATCCGCTCTATCACCTTGTGCTTATTGTAAAAAATAAAACAGGTTATCAAAACCTGATAAAACTCGTTTCTACAGCATGGTGCAAAGGCAGATACGTAAAACCTCGTATCAATTGGGAACTTATTAAAGAACATCATGAAGGGCTAATTTGTCTATCAGCTTGTCTTGGTGGTGAAGTCTTACAAAACCTTTTAAAAGGAAACTCAGAAAAAGCTTACGAAGTTGCCAAACAATATAAAGAATTATTTGGTGAAGATTATTATATAGAACTTCAAGATCATGGATTAGACGACCAGAAACGTACAAATCCGCAGTTAATAAAACTTGCAAAAGAACTTGATATAAAAATGGTAATCACAAATGACTCTCATTATCTGAGAAAAGAAGATGCCGATATGCATGATACCCTTTTGTGCATGCAAACAAACAGTGACAAAGATGATCCTGACAGATTTCATTTTGAAAGCAATGAATTTTATGTCAAAACAACAGAGCAGCTCAGAGAATCTTTTAGTTGGATGGATGGAGAAACATTTAACCAGTGCATACAAAATACTGTAGATATAGCGGAAAAATGTCACCTTACACTTGAGCTTGGTAAGAGTCCATTGCCGGATTACGCAGTTCCTGCCGGTCACACTATTGAATCTTATCTGGAATCTCTTGTTTATGATGGTTTAAAAAAACGTTACGGTGAGATTACGCCCGCTTTGAAAGAGCGTGTTGATTATGAACTTGGTGTTATAGAGCAAATGGGTTTTGCTGCATATTTTCTTATTACATGGGATTTTATACATTATGCAAAAACTCACGGAATTCCTGTAGGACCTGGACGTGGTTCAGCTGCAGGTTCTGTTGTTGCTTATTCGCTTGAAATAACAGATCTTGATCCTATTAAACATAAACTTTTGTTTGAAAGATTTTTGAATCCTGAACGTTTCACCATGCCTGATATTGACATCGACTTTTGTATAGAAAGACGCGGTGAAGTAATTGATTATGTTACCAGAAAATATGGTGAGGACAGAGTTTGTCAAATTATCACATTTGGTACTTATGCCGCAAAGGCAGCATTTAAAGGGGTTGCTCGCATATTAAAAGTTCCGTTTTCTGAAAGTAACAGATTAGCTGGTTTAATAGACCCTGCAATAGAACTTGCAATGAGCATAAACGATAAGGCAAAAACACTCGGAGCAGCAATGCAATACGAGGGTTCCGAATTAAGAGCCTTGTATGACAAAGATGAACAGATACTTATTGACCCGATTGAAGGCAAAACCGTAGGTATAAAAAAGATTATTGATCTTGCAATCGGCATAGAAGGCATTAAAAATAACACCGGAACTCACGCTGCAGGAGTTATTATTGCGCCAAAACCTTTAGATGAAATTTTACCCGTTCAACCGTCAAAAGATGGTATTATTCAAACAGGTTACCCACCGCATGATGTTACTGAAGTTCTAAGCCTTTTAAAGATGGACTTTTTGGGGCTTAGAAACCTTACAACTATATATAAAACCGTTGATATGATTGAAAAGCGCCAGGGGATTAAAGTTGATATTAATAACATCCCGCTGGATGACAAACCAACATATGATATGTTAATGGTTGGAGATACTGACGGCGTATTTCAGTTGGAATCTCAAGGGATGAAAAACCTTGTTAAAAAATTAAAACCTGACGTATTTGAAGATTTGGGTGCATTGGTTGCTTTATTCCGTCCGGGTCCTTTGGATTCTGGCATGGTTGATGACTTTGTTGAAAGAAAACATGGACGTCAGGCAATCACTTATGCTCATCCATTACTAGAACCTGTATTAAAAGATACATATGGAACAATTGTATATCAGGAACAGATTATGCAAGTTTTCCAAGTCCTTGCTGATTACACACTCGGTCAGGCAGATATGGTTCGTCGTATGATGGGTAAGAAAAAAGTCGATGAGATGGAAAAACAGAAAGGTAAATTCATCGAACGATCAGCTCAACATGGCATGACTTCAAAAGATGCAGAAGCTTTATTTAATCAGATATTAGCATTTGCATCGTACTGCTTTAACAGGTCGCATTCAGCAGCTTATGCATTTGTTGCATATCAGACAGCATATTTGAAATGTCATTATCCGGTTGAATATTTATCAGCCCTTTTATCAAGTGTAGCTAGTGAAGCCGATAAAACTCAGCTTTATATTGAAGAAGCATTAAAAAAGGGTATAAAAGTTCTTCCTCCTGATATTAATCATTCAATGGCAACATTCACACCCGACGGAGATAATATTAGATTTGGTTTAGCTTCAATCAAACAAGTAGGGGAAGGTGTAATTGAAGATATTATTAAAGAGAGAGAAGAAAACGGTGATTTTAAATCCATATACGATTATGTAAAACGAGTTGATATAAAATGTTCAAACAAAAAGACGCTTGAAGGCTTGATTAAATCGGGCGCGTTTTCATCTATCGAAAAAAGCAGAAAACAGTTGATGGATAATATTGAATATATAACATCTACTGCTCAAAAAGAGTCAAAAGCAAAAGAATCAGGACAAGGCAATTTGTTTGATATGTTAGGTGATTCTTCGGCTATTGAAGATGCAAAATTTCAGCTTGCAGGTTCGGACGAAGAATATAATGCAAGAACAATCCAAAATTTTGAAAAAGAGTTTTTGGGATTCTATATTACAAGCCATCCGCTTGCAACAATCAGAGACAAACTGCCATTCTTAATGACTCATAAAATTACGGAACTAGAAAATTTGCCTAACGATAAACTAGTCACAATTTGTGGTCTGATTACTGCTACAAAACAAATTCCGACTAAGAAAGACCCGTCAAAATTTATCAGATTTGTGACAGTTGAAGATTTGACAGGTAAAATTGATGCAATTGCATTTAACAATAAAATTGCAGAATACGGTGACCATCTTCAAACAGAACAAAGAGTAATATTATCAGGTAAGGTAAGTAAACGTGAGGGTGATGAGCATCCGTCATTGATTGTTGAAACCGTAAAAACAGTGGATAATTCAAATATTTTTAGCATAAAACTAAATGATGATTTTAAATACGAAGAACTGTTCTTGCTAAAAAATATATTATGCGAACATTCCGGTTCAGATCCTGTTACTATAAAGCTAAAAGAGTATGATGATGAAATTAAAATTCTTACTTCGTCAATGTTCTGGGTTGAAAGCAGTAACGAGTTGACAAACAAAATAAAAAAACAATTTGGCGACAGACTTGAAATTGAAATCAAATCATTGGATAGTGCTGAAAAATCCACTCCGAATGCAATTCCGGCTTAGTTAAAATAAACGCTTGCAAAAAAAAAATGTTCATGTATAATAAGAACTGTACTCAATGCGGGGGTAATTCAGTGGTAGAATGCCTCCTTGCCAAGGAGGATGTCGCGAGTTCGAGCCTCGTCTCCCGCTAATTAGAGAGGATAGGATTTTTCCTATCCTCTCTAATTGTGTGAAGATATTGGCGAGAAGTTCGGTTTCCGAGTTCGGCGCAAGCCGTGCAAAGGCTGAAGTTGCTTGCGACACAACAATCTGTCTGAAGGACAAATGTCGCAAGCACGAAAGCCGTCTAACGCACGGCGCAGCAAGACGAGCCTCGTCTCCCGCTCCATAAAGAAGACTCATCGAAAGATGGGTCTTTTTTATGGACTGAGATAGTGGGTATAACCTTTCAGGACAGTTTGGATGCGTTTTTTATTGGTGATAATGCCGAGTTGTTGGGAGTTTAAGGCAGATTTATAGTGTTGAGATTAATAGGGCTATTCTTGCACTTTTGTCCCAATTTTTGCACTCTTTTGCACTAAAAACTTGTCACCCTGAACTTGTTTCAGGGTCTAATTAGCATGGAATTTAGCATTGAGCCAAGTGCAAATAAGTGCAATAAAGTGCAAAAACAATTTATCTCACAGTTTGACATGTGTCAAAATGTCTCTGAGATTGAGATTCAGGACTTGATTTATTCCAAAAGGTGAGTGATGAATGTGTGTGAGGTAATTTATTATGACAAACTTCACTCCTGAAAAATGTAAACAAATAGCTTTAGCAAGACTTGATATCGTTCATCAATGGCTTGAGTTTAGAAAACAATCTCAAAACAAACTTCAAGCCGATTATGATTTTGTGAAATTGCATAACACTTCAAATTCATACTTGTTTGAGGTTTTAGGAAAAATTTCTCGAGGAAGTTTGCATCGCTGGCTTGCAATGTTAAACGGAACGGAAGATTTTACAAAGCTTTTGCCGCAATATAAATATAGTAGTGTTGATGATTACAGAACTGTATTAAATGATAATGAAATAAAAATATTTATGAACTTGCTTCTGCATCCGAATAGGTTATCAATTGGGAAAGCAATCGCATTAACGAAATATAGATTAAAAGAACAGGGGCAAAGTTTTATTCCTGCAGATATTACATTCAGACGTTATGCAAAATGGTTCAAAGATAACAATTATGATAAATGGATTCTTGCCCGTGACGGAGAAAAAGCATTATCGGATAAAGTCGAACCATACATAAAACGTGATGCAAGTTTACTTGAAGTTGGGGATATTCTTGTCGCGGACGGACATAAACTTGCGTTTCAGGTGATTAATCCGTTTACAGGCAAACCCTGCAGAGCAACATTAGTGGGATTTTTGGATTGGAAATCTACAGCACTCGTTGGATATGAAATAATGCTTGAAGAAAATACGCAGTGCATTGCAAGTGCTTTGCGTAATTCAATAATTAATCTTGATATGATACCGAAAGTGGTTTATCAGGATAACGGTAGAGCTTTTAGAGCCAAATATTTTACTGACGATAAAGGATTTACGGAATTAGGATTTCAAGGATTATATTCAAAACTAGGTATAGAAACAGTTTTTGCTCGACCATATAATGCCAGAGCCAAAATAATAGAACGATTTTTCAAAGAATTTCAGGAAGGGTTTGAAAAGTTACTTCCCAGTTATATCGGAAGCAGCATAGCTAATAAACCTGCATATATGATGCGAAATGAAAAACTACACAAATCTTGGCACAACGAATATATTCCAACTATAGAAGAAACAATAAAAATGATTGATATGTGGTTGAATTTCAAAAATTCGCAACCATGTCCGAATGCTCCGGATAAAACAATTGTAGAAGTTTTATCGGAAAGAAAACGACAGAATATTGATATTAATACGCTTGACGATTTAATGCTTGTAACAGAAGTAAAAACAATTCAGCGAAACGGTATTAGGTTTTTTAACTGTGATTATTTTGATGAAAGATTATACGGTTTTAAAAGCAAAGTGCTGATTAAATATAATTTGTTTGACCTGACAAATATTAAAGTTTACACCCCGAAAGGTGAGTATCTTTGCACAGCAAAAAGAGTAACAGAAACGCATCCGATGGCAAAGTTACTTGGTGATGTCAAGGATTATGAAGATTACAAGCAGAAAATTGTAAGACAACGGCAACTCAAAAAGAAAACTGTTGAATCGGTAAAAAAGTATCTTCAATGCGAGGATATCAAGTTACTTGAAACACAAATGGAACCTAAGGAAATTCAACCCCCGTTCAAAACGGGTTCAAAAAAGGTTCAAACGCTGTTCAAAAATAATTCAGAAAAATATGAGTATTTAATAATCCATAATCCGCAAGATGAATGGATTGCAGAGTTTAAAAAGACGAAGGAGTACGGGCTTTTATATGAATAAGATTTTTGTAAAAACGCAAAATGTGAAAAACTTTATCGGACTTGTTGAAAATTTGATAAACAAACCGAAAAATATTCCGAAAATGGGATTGGTTTATGGCGAGCCAGGATTAGGTAAATCACAAACAGCCTTGTGGCTTGCTTGCAAATACGATGGAATTTACCTTCGTGCATCAAACCTTATGACAGGCAGATGGCTGCTTGAAGAAATGGTAAAAGAACTTGATGAAATTCCGAGATTTTTGACTTCCGATAATTTTAATATCGTTGTAAAAAAGCTGAAACAAAATCCTCAGGTGATTTTTATTGATGAGATTGATTACTTGATGAATAACTATAAATCTATTGAAACCCTGCGGGATATACACGATGAAACCAGCTGTCCGATAATCTTTATCGGAATGGGATTGGCTCATAGAAAACTTGAAAGATACAAACATTTGTATGACAGATTTTCTGAAATTTTAAAGTTTGAAACCTTTGGAGTTAGTGATTTATCACAAATAATCGGACAACTTTCTGAAAAACCATTCATCCCCGATGCTATTGAATATATCCATTCAAAATACAACAGATTCAGACAAATTATTCAGTTAATAAATCAAATGGAAATATTTGCCAAAGACAATAATTTAGCAGAAATAAATATGGAGGTCATAAGTCAGATTTTATGAACATAGAAAAATTAGCACGACATTTAAAGGAATTTACCCTTGATGAAATCGAAATGATTTCGGAATGTGATTGTAAAACAGAGCTTGAACGGCTTTTGAATGAGAATAAATTGGTATTTGAACAGGGTTTGTATAAATATCAGGAAGAAAAGCCAAAGCAAGAATATATTATTTGCACAAAACAAACCACAAATTATCAGATTATTACAATT
>Ga0256407_10001189_pt1 | contig 56473 bp, 53 predicted proteins | sample RumenRJG_04DNA_FD_193489 | JGI IMG/M metagenome (GOLD analysis project Ga0256407, IMG submission 193489) | Bovine rumen microbial communities from Lethbridge, Alberta, Canada - RJG_04 | ecosystem: Host-associated > Mammals > Digestive system > Stomach > Rumen | place: Canada: Alberta... | reverse complement strand
TGAGATATTCTGGATAAGGTTCATTTCCTTCTCGTTAATCTCAACCGACTTGTCGAGATGCTCTGGAATGTTCAGACCCTCGGCTACTGCCTTGCGCAATACGCTGCGGATACGGGCGTAGGTGTACTGAATAAACGGACCTGTGTTTCCGTTAAAGTCGATACTCTCGGCTGGGTTGAACAGCATGTTCTTGCGTGCATCAACCTTCAGGATGAAGTATTTGAGTGCGCCCAAGCCTACTACGCGTGCAATCTCGTTAGCCTCCTCAGGAGTGATGTCCTGAATCTTGTTTATCTTGTCTTCTGATGTCTCCTTGGCGTTGCGAATCATCTCAGAGATCAAGTCGTCGGCATCGACAACCGTTCCTTCGCGGCTCTTCATCTTGCCGTTTGGAAGTTCAACCATTCCGTAAGAGAAGTGAACGAGGTCTTTTCCCCACTCAAATCCCAGTTTGTCGAGAAGGATTGAAAGAACCTGGAAGTGATAGTTCTGCTCGTTTCCAACAACGTAAATCATCTTGTTGATAGGGAAGTCCTGAAAACGCAGTTTTGCAGTACCGATATCCTGAGTCATGTACACAGATGTGCCGTCTGAACGCAGAAGAAGTTTCTCATCGAGACCTTCTTTTGTAAGGTCGGCCCATACAGAGTTGTCGTCGCGGCGATAGAAGAATCCTTTCTCCAGTCCTTCCATAACCTTGTCCTTACCCTCAAGATATGTATTTGATTCGTAGTAAATCTTGTCGAACGAAACGCCAAGAGCCTTGTAAGTCTCGTCGAATCCGGCATAAACCCAGTTGTTCATCTTCTCCCACAGGGCGCGAACCTCAGGGTCGTTGTTCTCCCACTTGACAAGCATGTCGTGAGCCTCCTTGATTAGCGGAGCTTCCTGCTCAGCCTTAGCCTTAGCCTCTTCCTCGTTCATGCCCTCGGCAACGAACTTAGCCTGCAATTCCTTACATTCTTCCTTGTAATGCTTGTCGAATGCAACGTAGTAGTCGCCAATAAGATGGTCGCCCTTCTTGCCCGATGATTCAGGAGTCTCGCCGTTGCCGTATTTAAGCCATGCAAGCATGCTCTTGCAGATGTGTATGCCTCGGTCGTTAACGATGTTGGTCTTTACAACCTTGTTGCCGTTAGCCTCCATAATCTGTGCTATTGCCCAACCCAGCAGGTTGTTGCGCACATGACCGAGGTGAAGAGGCTTGTTTGTATTTGGTGATGAGTATTCAATCATCACCAGCGGACTCTGTTCTGTTACCGGAACAAATCCGTATTTTGGGTTCTGATGAATTTCGTCGAGGAGTTCAATCCAAGACTCTGAAGAGATGACGATGTTGAGGAAGCCCTTAACCACGTTGAACGATGCCACGAGGCTTGAGTTCTGCTTTAGGTATTCGCCAATCTCCTGTGCTGTGTCCTCTGGTTTCTTCTTGCTCATTTTCAAGAATGGGAACACAACAAGGGTCAGATGCCCTTCAAACTCTTTCTTTGTCTTTGAAATCTGCACCATGCTGGCAGGAACTTCCTGTCCGTAGAGTGCCTTAACGCCATCGATAACCGACTGGCTCAATATGTCTTCAATCTTCATTTATTTTGGAGTGTTTTTGTCTTTTAAGGTGCAAACTTACATAAAATATTTTGAATAACTGAATAAATTAGTAATTTTGCACCCAATTAGGAAAAATATACTATATGGATTTTAATAAAGCTCCAGTATCGAAGAACCTGATAATCATCAATGTGCTTATCTGGCTTGCATTCGAGGTGATGCACAGAATGGGGATGAGTTTTGATAGCATGTTTGCGTTGCACATGTTTGCTGCGAGCGACTTTCGTTGGTATCAACTTATCACTTATCAGTTTATGCACGGAAGTTTTATGCATGTATTTTTTAACATGCTCGCCGTGTTCTGGTTCGGTCCGGTAATGGAACGTACTTGGGGAGCGCGTAAGTTTCTTTTCTTCTATGTTTTTTGTGGAATAGGTGCCGCCCTAACTCAAGAACTTGTTCAGTATATTTATTATTTCCAGATTGAACATCTTGACAGATACAATGCCGTTATGATAGATAACGTGGCTATTCCTGTAAATTCTTATCTTAATTTCATGCAGACTGTTGGTGCATCTGGCTGTGTGTTCGGAATCCTGCTTGCCTTCGGAATGTTCTATCCAAACGAGCAGATGTTTGTTTTTCCAATTCCGTTCCCTTTGAAGGCAAAATGGATGGTTGCCGGATATGCCGCCTTCGAACTCGTAACAGGAATGAAGGCTGCGGTAGGTGACAATGTAGCCCATTTTGCGCACCTTGGCGGAATGTTGTTCGGCTTGCTGATAATACTCTACTGGAAAAAGTACGGCGATTACCGTCTGCCATTAGGACTCGAACCGCTGATAAACGAAAATTGCCCAAAAGAACGCAATATCTTCAACAAAATTAAAAATCTTTTCGCCGGAAGGGAAAAGAGAGACTTCAAAGTTCACAAGAACGAATCTTTCTCAGAAAAGAAAACCGAGCAGCGTCAGCAGCCACGTCCAAAGCGCGACCCTGAGATTGATGCAATTCTGAAAAAAGTGCGTGAGTCGGGCTACGATTCGCTCACCACCGAGGAAAAAAGAAAACTGTTTAATGGATATTAAATGAATTTCGGGATAAAACGATTACTTGTTAAATGTCTGTTCACGGCCAACACCGGCATAGTGTTGCTGTGTATCTTGTCGGCTTATAGCGGACACATCTCACCGGCAGATTTCAAATATGTGTCGTGCGTTCCCATGATGTTTCCTATATTTCTTGTGCTTACGGTTGTTGCAGGCATCGTAACGCTTCTGTTCAAGCCGATGTATGCAACAATGCAACTCTTCTGCTTCGTTGTGTGCTTTCAGCAGATAAAATCTGTTTTGCCGCTCAACTTGTCGAGCGAGCCTACAGCCGAAGAGCGTAAGGATTACATAAAAATTCTGAGTTACAACACCTGCGGCTTTAACGACCCCGAAGGCAACGACAGCACAAATGCCGTGATTGACTATATCGTTGCGAGCGATGCCGACATCGTCTGTCTGCAAGAGTCAAATCTCGAGGACAACAATAAATACGGAAAACTTAAGAAGAAGTTCGAAGTATATCCGTATCAGACCGAGATGCTCGTTGGCGACACAATTCACATAAAAAACGGTCTTGCATGCTTTTCAAGATATCCTATTGTATATATAAATAAGGTGGTATATCCGGCAGAGGGTAACGGAACTCTTGTGTATAAACTTCTTATTGATGGCGATACGGTAGCTATTGTGAACAATCATTTCGAGAGCAACAGGCTAACCCCCGAGGAGAAGACAACGTACAAGAATATCATAAAAGAGCATGATGTGAACACCATGCCGGGCGACTCGAAGATGATTATCGGCAAACTGTCGAATGCCTCGGCACGAAGAGCCGTGCAGGTTGATGCCGTAGCAGAGGTGATAGACACGCTGAGAACAAAATATCCGCTCATCGTGTGCGGCGACTTCAACGACCCACCAATCTCGTACACGCATAATCGTATAAGCGAGAATCTTACAGATTGTCACACGGCTGCCGGAAAAGGCCCCGGAATATCCTACAACCAGCGCGGATTCTTCTTCAGAATAGACAATATAATGATAAACGATAAGTGGGACGTTAAGTACTGCAAGGTGGATAATTCAATCTCCAAATCAGACCATAATCCGATATTTGCGTACTTGCAGAGACGGAAATAGACACTTTTTATCATAAATATTTATAAAAAAGTGCGCGAAGTGCCGCGAAAAAGATAAAAAATAATTATATTTGCGCGCTTATTGGACGTTTTTTGCAATGTTCAACTGCATTTGCGATAGGAAATAATAAAAATAAATTATAATCTAAAAAAATGCAAAACAAAGGATTCGTAAAGATTTTTGCGGTGTTGCTGACACTCATTTGCATCTTTTACCTGTCTTTCTCATTTGTAACTCGCCACTACGAAAGTAAGGCGGCTGCAATGGGCAAGGAAGAAGGCGCGGCTTTCCTTGACTCTGTCATGAAGGAAAAGGTGTATCTGAATATCTATACACTAAAAGAATGTCGCGAGATGGAAATCGGCCTTGGCCTTGACTTGAAGGGCGGTATGAACGTTATCCTTGAGGTTTCTGTGCCAGATGTTGTAAAGACATTGGCTGACCACAAGACTGACAAGGCTTTCAACGATGCTGTTGCCAATGCTGCTGCACAGGCAGAGCAGAGCCAGAAGGATTTCATCACATTATTCGTTTCAGAGTATCACAAATTAGCACCAAACTCTCGTCTTGCTGAGATTTTCGCAACTCAGCAGCTTAAGGGCAAGGTAAGCACATCAAGTTCAGACTCAGAAGTTGAAAGCGTATTGCGCGAGGAGGTTAAGGCGGCTGTAGATAACTCTTACAATGTACTTCGTACTCGTATCGACCGTTTCGGTGTGGCTCAGCCAAACATCCAGACTCTTGAAGGTCAGACTGGCCGAATCATGGTCGAGATGCCGGGTATCAAGGAGCCAGAGCGTGTGCGTAAGTTGTTGCAGGGTTCTGCAAACCTTGAGTTCTGGGAGACTTACGATGCTAACGAGGTATATCCGTTCCTTGTAAGCGCAGACGAGCACGTTCGCGATATTATTGCAGGCACCGACACAACTGCAAAGGCTGCAACAGCCGACACAGCTGCCGTTGCCCAGTCTTCTGCTAAGAGCGTTACAGAGACCCTTAGCGCGTTGACTAACAAGAGCGATGTTGCAAAGAAGAGTTCTGCTATTGTTGACAAGGAGCACCCTCTTTTGTCAAAGCTTAACCCTGCAAACTATGGTTGTGTTGTAGGTTACGCAGTTGCACGCGATACTGCCGATATCAACAAGTACTTGGCTATGGCTAAGAACACTCTTCCTTCAGACCTTTCTTTGAAGTGGGGTGTTAAGGGCGTTACATTCGGCGAGAAGAACAAGACTGAATACTTCGAGTTGTATGCAATCAAGGTTACTCAGCGCGATGGCAGAGCACCACTCGAGGGTGATGTCGTTACAGATGCTAAGGACGAGTTCGACCACACAACTGGTCGCCCATGCGTAAGCATGCAGATGAACTCAGACGGTGCACGTCGCTGGGCTGCCCTTACAAAGGCTAACGTAGGCAGAGCCATCGCTATCGTTCTTGACGGTTTGGTATATAGTGCTCCAAACGTAAACAACGAGATTAACGGCGGTAACTCACAGATTACAGGTAACTTCACTCCAGAAGATACAAAGGACTTGGCTAACGTGTTGAAGTCAGGTAAGATGCCTGCTCCTACACACATCGTGCAGGAAGACATCGTAGGTCCGTCACTTGGTCAGGAGTCAATCAATCAGGGAATCACATCGTTCGTAATTGCGTTCATCATCCTTATGATTTACATGTGCGCAATGTACGGCTTCACTCCAGGTATGGTTGCAAACGGTGCACTTGTGCTCAACTTCTTCTTCACACTCGGTGTATTGACATCATTCCAGGCTGCACTTACAATGAGTGGTATTGCCGGTATGGTTCTTTCGCTTGGTATGGCGGTTGATGCCAACGTACTTATCTACGAGCGTACTAAGGAAGAGATGAAGGCTGGCAAGCATGTTGCCGATGCAATCTCTGCTGGTTACAGCAACGCATTCTCTGCAATCTTCGACTCTAACCTTACATCAATCATCACAGGTGTAATCTTGTTCTACTTCGGAACAGGTCCTATCCGTGGTTTCGCAACTACATTGATTATCGGTATCGTCTGCTCATTCTTTACAGCTGTGTTCTTGACTCGTATGGTATTCGAGCACTTCTTGAAGAAGGAGAAGTGGACTAACCTTACTTTCACAACTGGTTTGTCAAAGAACCTGATGACAAATACACACTTCCATTTCATGGGAGCATACAAGAAGTCGTTCACTGTATTCGGAATTCTTCTTGTTGCTTGTGTAGCATCATTCTTTGTTCGCGGTCTTAGCAAGTCTATCGACTTTACTGGTGGTCGCAACTATGTTGTTCGTTTCGAGAAGCAGGTTGAGCCAGAGACAGTACGCAGCCTTGTAGCAGCAAAGAGCGGTGAGGCTAACGTGTCATGTATCACACTTGGTACAGACCACAAGACAATCCGTATCTCTACAAACTACAAGATTGAGAGTAACTCGACAACTGTCGATTCAGAAATCGAGGCATTGGTATTCGAGGCACTCAAGGGCGGTAACCTTTTGGCAAACGATGTTGACTTGGCAAGATTCATCGACCGCGATAATCAGAAGGGTGGTTCTATCATCAGTTCGCAGAAGGTTGGTCCTTCTATCGCTGAGGATATCACTTTCGGTGCAATCCTTTCTGTAGGCTATGCGTTGTTTGCAATCTTCCTTTACATCTTGCTTCGTTTCCGCAACGTATCATACTCTATTGGTTGTACAATCGCACTTGTTGTTGATACATTGCTTATCATCGGTGCATACTCATTGTGCTGGGGCTGGATGCCTTTCTCTCTCGAGATTGACCAGACATTCATTGGCGCAATCCTTACTGCGATCGGTTACTCAATCAACGATAAGGTGGTTATCTTCGACCGTATCCGCGAGAGTTTCGGCTTGCATCCAAAAGAAGACCGTCAGATTCTGTTTAACAGCGCGTTGAACACAACTCTTGCACGTACTATCAATACATCTGTTTCTACATTGATTGTATTGCTCTGTATCTTCATCCTTGGTGGTGAGAGCATCAGAAGCTTTGCATTCGCAATGATTCTTGGTGTAGTTATCGGTACTTGCTCATCATTGTTCGTCGCTGCTCCTACTGCATACCTCGTAATGGGTAAGCGCATTAAGGAGGCTGATTTGACAGCAGTTGAATAAAAAACACTATAAAGCCTCTTTTGCCCCGAACGGCAGAAGAGGCTTATAAAAGCCCTTGTAGTTCAACGGATAGAATAGAAGTTTCCTAAACTTTAGATAGGGGTTCGATTCCCCTCGGGGGTACAAGCTGAGAAAATAAGTGTAAAATAAAAGAATTTAAGTGAATGATTTTCAGTAAGTTCTAAATTTTACACTTGTTTTTATTTTCATAAAATAGACTATGTGTTGACGTTTTTGGCTACCCTTTGGCTACCCAGAGAGAAAAAGTTTGTATATTTGCAACTATAAAGAAACAAGAGCAAATATAATATGTCTCAACGGAAAGATATTAGGACGGACAACACTTATATTATAAGTAAGGATAGTACCGACAACCCAAAGATTGGTGCTAAGATACTAAGCGATGGTCGGGAGAGTTTGTTTCTCGATTATTATTTGGGGTATCAGAAGGTGTATTCTGAAACATTAGATAAAGAGGTTTCAAAGAAATACAGAAAGAGGGAATTTTTGAAACTCTATATGTGGCAAGCACCAAGGACACCGCTTGAACGTCAGCAGAACAAGGAAACATTGGAACTTGCAAAGAAAATCAGATTTGAAGAAAGCCAAAAACTACTTGAAAATATAGAAGGGTATAGACTGAAATCAAATCATAAGGTTAATTTTCTGGAATTCTTCCAAAACTACATTAGCAATTATACTAAGAAGGACATCAAGGTTATACAGATGGCATACAATAGGTTTGTTGATTTCCTTAACAATACAGAAGAATACCAGATGTATGCAAAAGTGATTAAGCCAGAACACATAACAAAAGATATGGTTGAGGCTTTCACAGAGTATTTACAAACAAGGAGTGTTGGCGAGGGTGCAAGAAGTGTTTATAAACGCTTTAAGAAAGTGGTTAAGTATGCCGTTGAGCACGATGTAATGCAGAAGAACCCTTGTAATGGCATAGTAATTAAGATTGATGAGCAACAACTAAAGAAAGATGTGCTATCGCCAGAGGAAATGCAACGACTTATTTCAACACACTATGCAAACGAGAATCCCAATATTAGGAAAGCGTTTATATTCTGTTTGTATTGTGGACTTAGGTTTTGTGATGTTAAGGACTTGACTTTTGCAAATGTTGATTATTCAAATAAGTTGCTGAAATTTGAACAGAGTAAGACAAAGGGGCATAGTTCAACAAGCGGTGTCGTTATACCTTTAAACGATGGTATCTTAAATTTGATTGGCACACCAGAGACAGACAACAGGGATGAACTTATTTTTAAATTGCCAACTTATGCAAGTTGTTCAAAAGCGTTAATGCATTGGGTTAAGCGTGCAGAGATAGACAAGCATATAACGTGGCATTGTGCCCGACATAGTTTTGCCGTTAATATACTAAACAATGGGGCAAATATAAAGACTGTAGCAAGTCTGTTGGGACATAGCGATTTAAAAAATACAGAGAAATACACAAGAGCAATCGACAAACTGAAAGAAGATGCAATAAACAGTTTGCCTACTCTGGATATTACTAACATTTAAAGTTTATAAGTTATGGATAATGATATTAGAACGAGAATTTGGGAAAGTTGGAGCAAGCAAAAACAAATCAAGGCTCTAACACAGGCAGAGAAAGAAATTTGTAGTCCGCCAGATAACTTTGAAAAGTATGAGTGGAATGTATGTACTCGTTATTTTAAAGATAATGAAATTGCAAGGGTTGCTCTTTTAGAGGGTGGCGATTGTGAAGATATAAAATTGACGGCTTTGGGTAAAACTTTGCTTGCTGGTTTAAAAGAGGATATGCACAAAGAACCTCAACCAGAGCAAGCAGCCCCAGAGCCTCAACAGATGGAATTAAAAGACCTGTTACCAGAGGAACTAAAGTCAAATGAGGCGGTTAGGGTGTTCCAAAAGGCAATTGATGCAAAATTGATAACCTACAGCCCAGAGGGCTTAAAATGGAGCGATACAAAGCAACTATTAGCATACTTTGCCACAAAAGTAAGTGAAAAGTTTAGCCTAACAAGCATACTTGATAGGGATGGTAACAAAACAACATCGTGGAGACCCTTTGAAATCCTGTTTAATAAGCAAGGATTGAAGGGGGCAAAGCAAAATTGGATGAGGCTAAATACTAAATTTGTGCCAACAGGATTTGAAAAAGTGGATTCCCTGTTTTAGAGCCTCAACACACCCAACACACTACACCACACCAGTATGACAACGGTGTGGTTTTTTGTTTCCTTTTCATTGTACTTTTGCCCTTGTGTTTACGAGATGGAAGGCAATCCCATCAGACGGGACATAATGGGTAAAAAAAATGTTATGGATAGCGGTTGCCCTATTCATAGCTGCCCAAATCCTCTAAATAACAAAAAATGGCAGAGGAATTAGAAAAGGTGGCAGACCTTATAACTGCCAACACTATATTTTGCACCAAAGAGGTGCTTACAAGTGATGAAACGGCAAGATATTTGGGTATATCAAAGTCTTATCTGTACAAACTTACAATGAGGCAAGAAATACCACATTACAAGCCTATGGGCAAGATGTGTTATTTCAACCGTAAGGAGATTGAAAGTTGGTTGCAGAGCAACAGATGTGCAACAGCCAATGAGATTGACCAACAGGCACAAGCCTATTGCATGAAGAAAGGGGGTAGGCTATGAATACACCAAACATAAGCTTTTATGCAAAGATGGTGAACACAACCCAGAAGGGCAAGAAAACACCCAAGTACACTATTGTTGCACAAGCTGGATTTTATCCCCCAATGGATGCTTTAAAAGGGAAAGATGGTACAATATCATTTTACCTTATGGCAAGCAAAGACAGCGGCAGCACCAAAGACAATGCACCATCAATGAAGTTACAGGGCAAAAACAGCCTCAACTTTACAGGACTTAAAGAATATTTCCAAGATGGAAAATTGAGTGGCTTTGCCTATGGCAATCCTTCTGACAAGCAGACATACAGCAAGGACAATAAGCCAAACCCTTTCTATGAGTACAGAGAAGATTGTTTCTTGTTCTTGATTGAACAGGATGAAAAAGACCCTACAAACCTAATACCAATATCTATTGAATTGATAGTGTTGGACGGTGCAAGGTATCTTTCAAGTGCATATTGCAAGCAACTTGTTTTGGGTGGCTTTGGTGAGGCTTTGAAGTCTTTGAGAGAACAAGCAGAGAAAGGTATTGCCTTATAATAATATGTAGTTTGTGGGCAAAAATTGGTAACACATTATACATATGTATGATAAGGTGAAGCTGTGGATAGATAGAGCAATAGTTGGGGAGCAATTCCCCACTATTGTAAACTATCTGGACGATGCAAACACTCAAATAAACCATCAGACAGGAGAGGTTAAGACCTTTGGCAGCTTGAAAGGCTTGAAAGTTTCAATCTTTGTCGGTGGCTTGTCTGTTGTGGGTAGTTTGCCCAAATACTTGTATGGGAGCAATGTTTATACTTTGGATAGGCACACAACGGCAAATGCCATAGAAAAGTTGAGCGATGCTTTGCACTTGCAAGCAAGTAGGGCGAGTGTAACAGGATTTGAGTTTGGCACAAACTTTCTTATGCTTCATAAAGTTCCCGATTATCTGAACAAGTTGGGCGATATGCCACGACTTAGTAGGTATCATTTTGAGCCTACTACTCTGTACTATAAGGGTAGTGGAAAGCAGCAACCCAAAGTGTTTGCTTTCTATGACAAGGTTTCAGACGTGAAGGCAAAGGGCTTAAAATGCCCAGAGGACATCAAAGATGCAAATCTTTTGAGATATGAGATGAGGCTAAACGGCAGACTTTCCCAACAGTTGAAAGTGTCAGAAGTTACAGCCTCAACTCTATCAGAAACACCCTTTTACAGAATGGTTGTGAAACGCTATCAAGATAGTTATTTCTCAATTTCAAAAACAGTTCAGATGAAAACAAATTATAAGGACGAGATAAAGACAGTCAATGACGGCTACGATGTGTTTGTTGCACGTTTGATAAACCAGACAGACAAATCACAGATTGGCAACTTTCTTGAAAAACTGAAAGAAGCTAAGGTTTTTGAAGATAGAAAGAACTATACACGTCTTAAAAAGAAAATAGAGAATGTTGCATCAAAAGCAAATGTCACCGTCTCAAATGAACTAATAAAGGAGTTGGACGATGATATTAAAAACTGTAGTGCTTATGTGTGATTGTCTTATAATAAAATGTAGTTTGTTACCAAATTCTGGTAACGTCTTGTGTTCTGAAAAGAACAAATAAAAACAGAGAATATGAATAAGTTAAATAGTATTTCTAAGCGGAAAACAAACAACCCAAATGGCAGACCAAAAGGCACACCCAATAAGATTACACAAGATATGAGGATGTGGCTTTCATCTGTATTGGATAAGAACCGCCACCAGATGGAACGTGATTTGAAATCACTTGAACCCAAAGAACGCTTGTTGATGTTGGAAAAACTGATGCAGTATGTTGTACCAAAGCAACAGGCGGTAAGTGCAGAGATTGATTTTTCAACGCTTACAGATGAGCAGTTGAATGTGATTATTGAGAACTTAACAAAAGGAATAGAAGCCGATGAAAATTAAGTTAGACCGTGAAAAGAAAATTGAGTTGCTGAAATGGTTGAAGCAAGGATATGCAGAAAGTAAAACCATTGAAGCGTGGTGTAGTGATGGTGAAAACACTCTTAGACCGCCATCTGAAATGACAGAGGATGAGATAATAGCAGAGATTGAAAAAATCAGAGCAGCAAGAGACGTTTAGTAAACGTGCCATTAGACATAAATAAGCCCCGATTTGGGGCTTTTATCGTTTCTAAAGTAGTATGTAATAGAACTTAATTAAGTGATGCTTATTTGCTGGTTTGTGTGAGTGAAATGTTAAGTGGAATTATGGTGGAAAACCTATAGTAGTGTTTATTTTGGCTACCCTTTGGCTACCTGTAAAAATTAAATATGCTGATAATCAGTTAAATAATATGCTTTTATAATTCCCCTCGGGGGTACAAAAGTCAGACTGAAAATCGCTCGGTTTTCGGTCTGACTTTTTGTTTTTCAGAGTTGGTGAAATGGTAAAATAGCCGATATTTTAATGTTAAAATCTGTTAAATCGGGGATTTTGTAGACGAAATCGGTAATCTTAAATTTAAACTATGTTGTAAATATAATTCTCTTTTTGGTCTAAATATAATCGAATATTGTATGTTTTACAATAAGAAGTTTGCCGTAGAGGTTGCGCGATTCTTTTTTTTTCTTATTTTTGTGACCCGAAATATGTTTTATTAGGAGAGTAATATTATCATAACAATGAAAAGAGTTTTAATTCTACTATTTTTGGTAGGGGCTGCAATAAATGATATTGTAGCAGGAAATGTGAAGGGAAAGGTAGTAGACAAGGCTAAGCAACCGATAGAGTTCGTAAATCTTAGCGTTTACAAAAAAGGACAGAAGAACCTTATCAAAGGTACTATTTCCGATCTTGAAGGTAATTTTAACATCGACGGATTGGGCGACGGAACATACACCCTTAGTGTTTCGTACATGGGATATGTAAGCGTGAACCGCGATTTTACTCTGTCTGCACAGAACAACCATAGTGTAAACCTTCACAGCATCATTCTGCAAGAAGACAGCAAGACATTGCAAGAGGTAAATGTAGTGGCACAAAAGAGTTCGATGAAACTCGACATCGACAAGAAGGTTTTCAATCTTGACCAGAACCTTGCAGCCGTAGGCGGCTCTGCAAGCGAGGCTTTGGAGACAATCCCGTCGGTCGAGGTGGATTCGGAAGGTAACGTGTCGCTGCGTGGAAGCCAGAGCGTTACAATCTGGATTAACGGCAAGGCACAGGGAATGACCAGCGACAATCGTGGCGACATCCTTCAGCAGATGCCAGCAGAGAGTATCGAGAAGATTGAGGTCATAACAAACCCATCTTCAAAGTATAGTCCTGAAGGAAGTGCCGGAATTATCAACATCATTCTGAAGCGCGATCGCAAAGCCGGATATTACGGCGGTGTAAAGGCAAGTGGTCTGAGTACGGGCGGCGGTCGTCTGGGAGCAAACATCAATTACAGCAGCGGTGTGTTCGATGCTTATGCTAATGTTGGTTACGGACATCGCGTTCACAAGAACGGAACGGTGTCAAACCGTACATATCTTGGTGAAAACGGAAATCAGACAGGCTTCTTGAATTCAGATACGAAGGGAAAGAACATTGGCAACAACGTATTTGTGCGTGCCGGATTCACTTGGCATTTCACAAAGAAAGACGATATCAGTTTGGGTTATATGGGAATGTTCGGTCACGGTCATCGCCGCACCAACATCGACTATATCGGAAGCGAGTACACTCGCGACCGCTTCACTCACAATATAAGCGACATGAACATGAACCACTTCGATTTCGGCTACCGCCACGAGTGGAAGACAAGTCACACGCTCGATTTCAATGTGAGCCGCAGCGGTTTTAACTCAGATATGGAGACTTCGTACACTCAGAACACGCAGTTCGTTGGCGGCGATAAGGTGAACAGCCTTCAGTCTCAGGATACGAAGATAAATCCTAAGAACTGGGAGATAAAGCTTGACTACGAGCAGCCGATAGGAAGCGCAGGCAAAGTCGAGGCTGGATACAACGGTCGTTTGTCTAAAGAGAACAGTCCTGTGTTTACATACGCAGATTTGGCAAAGACCGACATCATCAAGAGTCTTTACAACCGATTCGTCTACAATCAGGACATACATGCCGTATATGCAAACTTCCAGAGCCGTATAGGCGAGAAGTTCGGCTATCAGCTTGGATTGAGAGGCGAGTATTGGAAGGTCGATGCCGAGAGCCGAGGCTACGAGCAGGAGTTCCAGGATGTTGAGCCGACTAAGTTTAAGAAAGATTACTTTGCGCTGTTCCCAACGGCATTCTTGAGTTATCAGTTGCCGCACAATCAGGAGTTGCAGGTTAACTATACCCGTCGTCTGAGTAGACCTTGGGGCGGACAGATGAACTCGTTCAAGAATATCAGCGACTCAACAAACATCTCGTACGGAAATCCGCAACTTACTCCGGAGTACACAAATTCGTTCGAGTTGAACTACATCAAGAACTGGGAGGCTCACACGCTGTCGTTCTCGGGCTACTATCGTCCTACAACCGACGTTATCCAGAACATCAGCTACGTTCTCGACGGAATCAGATACTCAACAAACGAGAACATCGCCAAGTCGTTGAGCTCGGGAGTTGAAATCATCAGCAAGAACAAACTGTTCAAGATTCTTGACCTTACGACAACGCTGAACCTGTTCTACTATAAACTCGATGGCGGAAACTTCAACTATATCCTCGACAACGGAATGCCTCAGACCTTAACGGTTTTGAGCGATGACAACTTCTCGTGGAACGCTCAGATGATGGCAAGTTTCATGCTTCCTTACAGCATCTCGTTCCAAGCAACAGGCCGATACGATGCCGAGAGAGTAATTACGCAGGGTAAGAGAAAGTCAAGCTACATGCTCGACCTTGGATTGCGCAAGACATTCTTCGACAAGAAATTCACCGTTGCAATCAACGCCCGCGACCTTCTCGACAGCCGAAAGATGCGCAGCATCACAAGCGGAAACGGCTACACTCAGGATTCGGAGAGCTGGCGAGGCGGACGTCGTTTCTCTATTCAGCTTAGCTACAGCTTCGGAAACATGCGTGCAAAGGCAAAGAAAGGCAAGCCACAGCCGGATGGTGCTGAGGGTCAGCCAGATTACAATGGAAACGTTGATGATTAAAATATGAATAAAATGTAAGTAAACATACGGAAAACGGGACGCTTTATAAGAAAAGCGTCCTTTTTTGTTGAATAATGAAAGAATATGCTTTAAAACATTTTGTTAAATGGAAAAACTTTGCGATTTTTGCAAAGTGAATTTTGTTTGTACTAATAATATAGTAAACCAAATATCAAAAATATGGCAGAAAATTTGGAAATTAAGGAGCTTGACAGCGTAGCTGTTCGCTTCTCGGGAGATTCTGGCGACGGAATGCAGTTGGCCGGAAACATCTTCTCTACGGTTTCAGCAACTGTAGGTAACAGTATCAGCACCTTCCCTGACTATCCGGCAGATATCCGCGCCCCGCAAGGTTCGCTTACTGGTGTATCTGGCTTTCAGGTAAACATCGGTGCTGGCAAGGTTTATACTCCCGGCGACTTTTGTGACGTTTTGGTGGCAATGAATGCCGCTGCATTGAAAACTCAGTACAAGTACGCTAAGCCAAATGCTACCATCATTATAGATACTGATTCTTTCCAGGAGAAGGATTTGGAGAAGGCTGCCTTCAAGACTCCTGACTATCTTGGCGAGATGGGCATTGATCCAGACCGCGTAATCGCCTGCAACATCACACAGATGGTGAAGGATTGCTTGGCAGACAGCGGCATGGACAACAAGTCGATGCTGAAGTGCCGTAACATGTTCGCTCTTGGATTGGTTTGCTGGCTGTTCAGCCGCGACCTCGACATTGCCTTCAACTTCCTGAAGGAGAAGTTTGCAAAGAAGCCGGGTGTTGCCGAGGCTAACATCAAGGTTATTCAGGCAGGTTACGATTTCGGACACAATACTCACAGCTCTGCTGCTAACGTATATCGCATCGAGACAAAGGTTAAGGAGCCGGGACGTTACATGGATATCACAGGAAACAAGGCTACAGCATACGGCTTCATTGCCGCTGCCGAGAAGGCAGGCTTGAAGCTTTATCTAGGTTCTTATCCTATCACTCCTGCAACCGATGTTCTTCACGAACTTTCTAAGCACAAGAGCCTTGGTGTAACAACCGTTCAGTGCGAGGATGAGATTGCCGGCTGTGCTTCAGCCGTAGGTGCATCATTCGCAGGTGCTCTTGCCGTAACTTCAACATCAGGTCCCGGTATCTGTTTGAAGTCAGAGGCTATGAACCTTGCAGTAATCATGGAGTTGCCTCTCGTGGTGCTCGATGTTCAGCGTGGTGGTCCTGCAACAGGTCTTCCAACAAAGAGCGAGCAGACCGACTTGCTTCAGTGCTTGTTTGGCCGTAACGGTGAGTCTCCGCTTCCTGTAATTGCAGCAACATCTCCAACCGATTGTTTCGACGCTGCATATAACGCTTGTAAGATTGCGCTCGAGCACATGACTCCTGTCGTTCTTCTTACCGATGCTTACGTTGCAAACGGTTCTGGCGCATTCAAGTTGCCAAACCTTGCTGAGTTCCCTGCAATCAACCCTCCATACGTTCCAGAAGAGTTGAAGGGCACATGGACTCCATACATGCGTGCCGAGAATGGTACTCGCTATTGGGCTGTTCCGGGTCGCGAAGGATTCCAGCACATTCTTGGTGGTTTGGAGAAGGACGACAAGACCGGTGCAATTTCAACAAATCCAGAGAACCACGATTTGATGACTCGCAAGCGTCAGGCTAAGATTAATAACATCGTTGTTCCAGACCTTGAGGTTATCGGCGACAAGGATGCAGAGTTGCTTATCGTCGGCTTCGGTGGCACATACGGTCATCTGCGTGCTGCTATGGAAGAGATGAGCGCAAGCGGAAAGAAGGTTGCTATGGCACACTTCAAGTACATCAACCCACTTCCAAAGAATGCTTCAGAGGTTCTGAAGAAGTACAAGAAGGTTGTTGTTGCCGAGCAGAACATGGGTCAGCTTGCTGCATTCCTTCGCATGAAGGTAGATGGATTCGTTCCATATCAGTTCAACCAAGTAAAGGGTCAGCCTTTCGTTGTAAACGAGTTGGTTGAGGCCTTCACTGAAATCTATAACAAATAATTAAGACTTTACGATTATGGCATATACAATTCAGGATTTTAAGAAGGGTCAGCCACGCTGGTGTCCGGGATGCGGCGACCACGCATTTCTTGCATCTCTTCAGAAGGCAATGGCTGAGATTGGTGTAGCACCATACGATACTGCGGTTATCTCGGGTATCGGTTGTTCAAGCCGTCTGCCACACTACATGGCTACTTATGGCATGAATACAATCCACGGTCGTGCTGCTGCCATTGCAACAGGAGCGAAGGTTGCAAACTCAAAGCTTACTGTATGGCAGGTTAGTGGCGATGGCGATGGCTTGGCTATCGGTGGTAACCACTTTATCCACGCAAACCGTCGTAATATCGACCTTAACATGATTCTGTTGAACAACCGAATCTATGGTCTTACAAAAGGTCAGTATTCTCCAACATCTCCACGCGGATTCGTAAGTAAGTCATCACCTTACGGAACTGTTGAGGATCCATTCCGCCCAGCCGAACTCTGCTTTGGTGCACGCGGTCATTTCTTTGCTCGCGCCGTTGCCACAGATGCTGCTGCAACAGTCGACATCTTGAAGGCTGCTTACAACCACAAGGGCGCAGCAGTTTGCGAGATTCTTCAGAACTGCGTTATCTTCAACAACGGAACACACGAGTCTGTTTATGACAAGGCAGGTCGTGCAAAGAATGCTATCTACGTAAAGCATGGCGAACCGCTGATTTTCGGTGAGAATCGCGAGTTCGGTCTTGTTCAGGATGGCTTCGGGTTGAAGGTCGTAAAGATTGGCGAGAACGGCATCACAGAGAAAGATATCCTTGTTCACGATGCTCACTGTGAGGACAATACATTGCAGTTGAAGCTTGCCTTGATGGGCGACAATGACGGCTTCCCTGTTGCTCTCGGTGTTATCCGTGATGTTGACGCACCTACTTACAACGATGCAGTAGAGGCTCAGATTGAGGAGGTTAAGGCAGCTAAGAAGTATCATAACTTTGCAGAACTTCTTGAGACTAACGATATCTGGGAAGTAAAATAATTCCGAATTTGAATTTATGAGATATGGGCTTGGGGTGAAGTGATTTCACCTCAGGCTTTTTGTTTATTAAAGGATGTTAAAAATAAAGTCAAATAAGGCAAGGCGAATTTATTTTTCTTATATTTGCGAAGTTAAAAAAATAAGAAATTTACTATTATGCTAAAATTGAAAGAAAAAACGAGATTTGCCATTGCTGCGCTGACATGGCTTACGGCTGTTCCGGCAATGGCTGATGATGTTCCGGCTTTCCCGGGAGCCGAAGGGCATGCACGCTACACAACAACAGGCGGACGAAGTACGGAATCGTCGGCTGCAAAAATCTATCATGTCACAAATCTTGCTGATAATGCAGGGACAAAGGGCTGCCTCAGATGGGCATTAAACCAGACGGGACCTCGAATCATCGTGTTTGATGTGAGCGGATACATCGATTTGCGTTCAGAACTTCCTATCCCTGCAAATACCACAATCGCCGGTCAGACTGCGCCGGGAGAAGGTATTACGCTGCGATATTACACGGTAAACTTCAACAAAGGCGACAATATTATTGTCCGCTTTATTCGTTTCCGTCGTTCACAGGTAAAGAGTGTCGATGATGGTGCGGACGCAGCATGGGGACGACAGCACAGAAATATCATCCTCGATCATTGCTCGTTCTCTTGGAGCATTGATGAGATTGCCTCTTTTTACGACAACCGCAACTTTACTATGCAGTGGTGTACGCTTGGCGAGGCTCTGGCAAATCCGGGACATTCAAAGGGCGAGCACAGTTACGGTGGAATCTGGGGTGGAAAGGAAGCCTCGTTCCATCACAATTTCCTTCTGCACATGCAGAACAGAGTGCCTCGTTTCAATGGCGCGCGTTACAACTGGACTGATTTCGACAATACAAAGTACGAGAATACTATTCAGGCAGAGCAGGTGGACTTCCGCAACTGCGTGATGTATAACTGGGGTAATGGCAACGGTTGCTACGGAGGTCCCGGCGGCGGATATGTGAACATCGTCAACAACTATTATCAAGCAGGCCCTGCAACATCAAACAAGATGCGTGTGACTCAGATTTCGAAGGCAAGCGCAAGCAATGCAGGCGACAATCCCTTCCCTGATTACACGAGCCGTTATTACATCAGCGGAAATTATGTGACGGCTGCTGGAACAGATGCTGCAAACTACGACTGGAAGTGCGTTGCATACGATAGCGGTATTCCAGAGATAAACGGAGAACGGTATACCGTCGACCCTAATCATTATTACGGCTCGTCGGTTGAGTATGTGAAGAACGGTAGCGGCGTTGATTGTGTTAAAATTAAACTCGACAATCCTCAGCCTTCGGGAGATGTTACAACTCATTCTGCCGTAAATGCTTATGATAAAGTGCTGGCATACAGCGGTGCATCTCTTTTCCGCGATGCCGTAGACGTTCGTTATGCCGAGGAGGCAAGGACTGGAACTACAACTTATACAGGTCCGGTGACAGCCCGTGCCGGAATTGTTGATTACATCAACGACCCAAGTGCGACAGAAGATGTAACGCTTCCAAGTTTCCCTGCTTTGAAATCAGACTCCCGTCCTGCTGGATATGATACAGACGGCGACGGAATTCCTGATGAGTGGGAGGCAGCAAACGGACTGAATCCTAATGATGCGAGCGATGCTCTTACCAAGACTCTTGACAAGGAGAAAGGTTGGTATCTTAATATCGAGGTATACTTGAACAGTATCGTTGAGGATATTGTGCGTGCCGGAAACGATAACGCGATTACTTCGGTAAATGAGTATTATCCTGCATATAACAAGGTTGCCACGTCTGTTGGTGCGAAAGTCCTCAACAACAGTTCTGTCGAAAGCATAGAATATTACACTCTCGATGGCAAGCGCATTTCTTCGCCTTTAAAAGGCATAAGTGTTCGCAAGATTAAATATTCTGATGGAACGGTAGATGTTGATAAGGTAGTGAAGAAATAAAAAACAAGCGTGTCCGATAGTATTGCATAAGCCTGTCGGGCACGTTTTTTATTTTTGCTCTGCGATGCCTCTGACAAACTCAGCCCATCTCTTCTTCCAGTCTTTCATTATCCTTTTCTTTGCCTTTTTAGAAAGCGAACTGTATGTTATGCTGTTCATGCAGAGTTGCTTAACTTCGCTTAGACTGAGATTCCATTCTGCGATTACGGCAAAGAAATCGTCTGTAAGAGCCGTGTGCTCAAAAATTGTAGGGTCGTCGCTGCAAATGGCAGCCGGAAGTCCCGAATGAATGTATTCGATGCTTGGATGCGATTTCATGTCCGAACAATATCCAAGTTTCACGCTACTCAGCGGACAAGTCTCTATGCAGATATCATTTTGTCTGATTTCGTTGTATAAATCTGGAAAAAAATACATGTTGAAGGCATGTCCTATGCGCTTTGCCCCCAATTTTATAGCCCACATAATGTTGTCGTTCTTTGTGTTCTTTGTTTCGCCTGCATGAAGATAGAGTTTCAAATCGGGATGTTCGTGCTCGCATTTTTTCAGAACATCGTAATAATATTCAAAACCATTGTTGCAGTCCTCGTTCGAAACGAGATCGAATCCAGTAACGACGTTGCATTTGCCCATCAGCGTGTCTTTTATGTGCTGCTGAACGTATGCGACATTGTCAATTCGCTTCTGAACCTCTTCGAGCGAGTAGCCTTTGTTGCCAGTGCCAATTATTGAGACATGAAAGTCTGCCTTTTTGCGCACATTGTTGCACGCTTTCATTATCATCTCCGCCATGCTCAGAAAAATGTCGCGGTCCATGGTTGAACCGATTCTTATCTCGGCAAACTGAATATTGTTTTCGACGTAGATGTTGAATGCGTTTTCCATGTACTTTTCGAAGTTCTCCGGCGAGCCGAAAGCCCCGTTGAAAATCCTTCTGAATATTGGCTGAAAATCTTTCCATGGGTTGGGCTGGGAGCCCCCGTTGAAAGTGTATAGTTTCAGACATCTGTCGCGCGTAAGATAATTGCCAGACAAACATGTTCTTGCCGGAAGATATCCTGCCGGAACATCGTAAGGATCGGTCTGATAGAGAGTGTGTCCGATGTTATCCCCCTCAATCTGAATGTATATGTTTGGCTGTGATGCCAAAAAACTGCAATAGTCGTCGAAGGCCAGAAGAGCTGTGCTGTGAACGTGCAGTTCTCCGCCTTTGGGTAGTTGTTTGCAAAATTTGTAAAGTCTTGTATTCCAGATAGTAGAATCGGTAAGGTTTATGGTTTCGAATGGCTTTTTGTACTGCTTGTGGTATTCGCTCACCATTATGCGCATAATACTGTCGGCACGCCGTTCGAGTGTCGAGACCTTGTCGCTTGCCGTCAAATTCTGGCTGATGGCAAACAGCAGGATTAGGATTATGTTTTTAGTCGTATTATGAAATTTAAGCACAAGCAATATTTTTTTGTCAGATGTTTTCTGCATAGAAAAAGTCTACTTCAATGAAAGATTATTCATTTTCCTTGCAAAGTAGACTTTTTTTGAAAATTTCTTTTTCCGAAGCTTCAGGCAAATCTGCGTGTTGCAGAGAATCTTTTGCCCAAACCTACACTAAGTGCACGGCGCATATCATTCCAACTCATCCCTCTCATACGAGTAATTCCGTAAGTGGTAGAAACAACAGGTCTCCTGTCATTTTCAGCCTTTTTCATCTTCGTAGTATTCATAACAATAAATTATTATATAGTGTAAAAAAAGTTCTTTTCTTCTTATATTATCCTCATCCGCAAATATAATGTATAAAAATGAGAAACGCAAACTTTTTTTTAAGTTTTTTTGAGCTAATGAATGTCATATCGCAAAAAACTCGTAAATTTGAACACAAATTCAGAAGAACGAAAATCTTAACGTCAGTTAACTTAATGAAATGCATGGCATTGTGGGCTTTGGCGGCTTCTTTCATGAGCGCGCCGGCCGTAGCACAAGAAAGCAAAATGGTTGAGCAGGATTCTGTCCAAGCCGTTGCTTGCGTGTGGGAAAAAGGAGGCATTGCCTTTACGAGTGTTGAGCCTGTACAGATAAGGAAGAACACACCCCAGTTGTACGAAGTTTCGGCAGAAGACTATATGGTTTCGTTGCAGATGATTGACCGCGACGGGCTTGAGCCCGACCAGATGAAGGAGACGATGCAGATGATTGCCGCAAGCATCGGGATAAAAGATGCGTCGGGTATAGACGAGATTAAGAATCTTCCGGAGATTAAAGGGCATATCGTTGAGGGCGACCTTGGCAATAACGGAGTGTATCTGATTACTCTCGCGCCCGAAAACTCTACCGTGGCGTATCTCATGATAATCGTCTATGTTGAGGGCATGGAAGAGGACATCGACCGCATTATCGACAGCATCAGGAAAGTTGACAAGTAAAAACGTTTTTTGCTGAATATTTTTTTGATTCGAAAATGGAACAGAAATATAGAAGAATAACTGTAAAGATTGGTAGTAATGTTCTGACGCGTAAGGACGGAACACTCGATGTTACGCGCATGTCGGCAATTGTCGACCAAATGGCCGAACTTCGCAAACTCGGAATCGAGATAATCCTTGTGTCGTCGGGAGCTGTGGCTTCAGGCCGAAGCGAGCTGAAGGTGTCGCGAAAGATGGACAGCGTAGACCAACGCCAGCTTTTCTCGGCAGTGGGACAGGCAAAACTCATTCGCCGTTACTACGATTTCTTTAAGGAACACCATATTGCGGTGGGGCAGGTTCTTACAATGAAAGAGAACTTCGGAACCCGCCGCCATTATCTTAACCAGCGCAACTGCATGATGGTGATGCTTGAGAACGGCGTTATTCCAATAGTTAATGAGAACGACACGATATCGCTTACTGAGCTGATGTTTACCGATAACGACGAACTTTCGGGACTCATCGCCACCATGATGGATGCTGACGCTCTTATCATTCTGAGCAATATCGACGGAATCTTTACCGGAAATCCGTCAGATCCTAAGGCAAAAGTCATTCGCGAGGTTAATCCGGGCGAAGACCTTACCCAGTATGTTCAGACCGAGAAGTCGGGCTTCGGCCGCGGCGGAATGATTACGAAGACAACCATCGCCCGAAAGGTGGCAGAGGAAGGTCTCGACGTTTTCATTGCCAACGGAAAGAAAGACAATATCTTGGTCGACCTCATAACACGCACCGAAGAGACAACTTTTACTCATTTCATTCCTAGGAAAGACGAGGTTTCGAGCGTTAAGAAGTGGATTTCGCACTCTGCCGGATTCGCAAAGGGCGAACTTCATCTAAACGAAGAGGCCGTGAAGGCGATAAAGGGCAGAAAGGCTGCAAGTATACTGCCTGTTGGCGTTGTAAAGATTGAAGGCGATTTCGAGAAAGACGATATCGTCAAGGTCGTGAACCATTCGGGCAAGGCAATAGGCGTAGGAAAAGTATCGTGCTCTGCCGACGAAGCCAGAGATGTTATCGGAAAGCACGACCAGAAACCTCTTGTTCATTACGATTATCTGTATTTAGACTAAACTTTGATTATGGCATTAAGCAAACTTTTTGAATCAGTTCGCGAGGCAAGCACCTCGTTGTCCGAATTGGACGACAAGCGCATTAACGAGATACTTTTAGCGGTGGCTGACGAAGCCGTTGCCCAGACTCCAGCCATTCTTGAGGCTAACGCAAAGGATTTGGCACGAATGGATCCTGCCAACCCTATGTACGACAGACTAAAACTGACAAAGGAACGTATCGATGGCATTGCTTCGGATACGCGCCATGTGGCTCAGTTGCCGTCGCCTCTTGGCAGAGTGCTGAAGCATAGTGTGTTGCCAAACGGTCTCGACATCACTCGCGTGAGCGTGCCTTTCGGCGTTATCGGAATTGTTTACGAGGCCCGTCCTAATGTCACATTCGATGTTTTTTCTCTCTGCCTGAAGAGCGGAAACGCCTGCATCTTGAAGGGCGGAAAGGATGCCGATGACAGTAATCGCGCCATAATGAACGTAATTCATACTGTGCTGAAGCGTTTTGGCGTGAGCGAGATGGTTGCCCAACTTCTTCCTGCAACTCACGAGGCAACAGCCGAGTTGCTCGAGGCTGTAGATTATGTCGATTTGATTATTCCTCGCGGAAGTTCAAGACTGATACAGTTTGTACGCGATACGGCAAAAGTTCCGGTTATCGAGACTGGTGCAGGCATCTGTCATGCTTACTTCGATGAGTTTGGCGACTTGGAGAAAGGCAAGGCTATAATCAACAATGCAAAGACCCGAAGAGTAAGCGTCTGCAACGCACTTGACTGCACGCTTGTTCACGAAAGCCGATTGGCTGACATTGCCGAATTGTGTGCTCCGCTTGCCAAGGAAAATGTCATCATCTATGCCGATGAGGTTTCTTATGCTGCGCTCAGCGGCTCTTATCCAGCCGAACTTCTTCAGCATGCTACAGCCGACAGTTTCGGAACAGAGTTTCAGGACTACAAAATGGCTCTGAAAGTTGTTGCTACGTTTGACGAGGCTTTGGCTTACATCCGCAAGAACAGTTCTCGCCACAGCGAGTGCATCATAACCGAAAATTCAGTCCGCGCCGACAAATTCAGTCGCGTGGTCGATGCCGCATGTGTCTATACCAACGCTCCTACATCGTTTACCGACGGAGCGCAGTTCGGACTTGGCGCAGAAATCGGTATCAGCACTCAGAAAATGCACGCACGAGGTCCTATGGCTCTTGAGGAGATATGCACCTACAAGTGGATAATAAAGGGCAACGGACAGGTAAGACCAAAGTGATGCCATGAAGAGAATCAGTCTGTGTCTTTGCCTGCTGATGATGATTGTTGCCTGCGATGATGAAAACGACGGCGGCAGATATCCTGATGTGCTTACGAGTTTTGCCGATGTGATTACCGACAAAAGCGGAACAATCGAGAAGATGAACGATGGCGACGGCATTAGTTATTCGGTAAGTAACGCATCGGGCGGATATAAGAAGGACACGCTCTATCGTGTCGTGGCTCAGTACAGACTTGTCGACGAATCGAGCATCTATCTGTACAACACAACAAAGACGATTTCGCCCGTTCCTGTTCCGTCGAACCACATAAAAGGCGGATTCAAGACCGATTCGGTTAGGATGCAGGGCATCTGGCTTTCGGCAGGATATATTAACATCGTCCTTCAGATTGAAGGGGCAGGCGAGGCTCACTCGTTTCACTTCGGACAAGATTCAATTTCTGTTTCCGGCGAACATCGGCTTGTGTCTCTTAGGCTCTATCACAACCGTGGCGAAGATGCCGAATATTACACTCACAGGGCATATCTTTCCGTTCCGCTTAAGCAGTATCAACTTGCTGACGGCGACACAATTAGTATGGGAGTGAACCTCTACGGCGAGGGAATGAAATACTATAAATTTGCTTATAATCAATAAAGAATAACAACTATGCGCTATTTTCAAAATGTAGAAGATTTGGGCGATTTGAAGCTTGCGCTTCAAGAAGCCGCAGAGATAAAGAAAGACCGTTTCAAGTATCAGGAACTTGGCAAGAACAAGACTGCCATGCTCATCTTTTTCAACAATAGCCTTCGTACCCGTCTGAGCACGCAGAAGGCAGCCATGAATCTTGGTATGAACGTAATCGTGCTCGATGTTAATCAGGGCGCATGGAAACTCGAGACTGAGCGTGGTGTTGTGATGAACGGCGATAAGAGCGAGCATCTTCTCGAAGCCATCCCGGTGATGGCTTGCTATTGCGATATCATCGGAGTTCGTTCGTTCGCTACTTTCGAGAGTCGCAAGGACGATTACGAGGAGAAGATTCTGAACCAGTTCATTAAATATAGTGGCAAACCTGTTTTCTTCATGGAGAGTGCAACTGTTCATCCGTTGCAGAGTTTTGCCGATTTGATTACAATCGAGGAGTACAAGAAAACTGCCCGTCCAAAGGTTGTAATGACATGGGCTCCTCATCCAAAGGCATTGCCTCAGGCTGTTCCAAACTCGTTCGCACAGTGGATGAACGCTGCCGATGTCGATTTCGTCGTAACTCATCCGAAGGGATACGAACTCGATCCTAAGTTTGTTGGCAATGCCCGTGTGGAGTACGACCAGATGAAGGCTCTCGAAGGCGCGGACTTCGTTTATGCAAAGAACTGGAGCTGTCCGGGCGTTACAAATCCCGATGACTACGGAAAGGTTCTCTCTCAGGACATGAGTTGGACGGTAGATTCTGCACACATGGCTGTAACCAACAACGCTTACTTCATGCACTGTTTGCCTGTTCGCCGCAACATGATTGTTAGCGACGATGTCATCGAGGCTGAGACATCGCTCGTGATTCCTGAGGCTGCAAATCGCGAGATTTCGGCAACCGTTGTTCTGAAGAGACTTCTCGAAGGATTGAAATAATACAAAATACATATAACAAATAACATGAAATTCAAAATCATTTTAGCATCGCTGCTGTTCGGAATGGGTACTACAGCCTTCGCTCAGCAAAAAGCAACTGTAGCAGTACATAACAGCACAGAAGGAAACGTAATTCCAAAGGAGATTTACGGTCAGTTTGCCGAGCATCTTGGTTCATGTATATACGGAGGACTTTGGGTTGGTGAGGATTCTAAGATTCCGAATACAAACGGATACCGAAATGATGTAGTAAAGGCGTTGAAGGACTTGAAAGTTCCTGTTCTTCGCTGGCCGGGCGGCTGTTTTGCCGATGAGTATCACTGGGTAGACGGCATCGGTCCGAAGGAGAATCGCCCACGCATGGTTAACAATAACTGGGGCGGAACTGTCGAGGACAATAGTTTCGGTACTCACGAGTTCCTGAATCTTTGCGAAATCCTTGGCTGCGAGCCTTATGTAAGCCTTAATGTAGGTAGCGGCTCTGTTGAGGAGATGGCAAAGTGGGTTGAGTACATGACTGCCGAGGACGGACCTCAGGCTAAGATTCGTAAGGCTAACGGTCGCGAGAAGCCTTGGCACGTTAAGTACATCGGCGTTGGTAATGAAAGTTGGGGCTGCGGTGGTAACATGCGTCCAGAATATTACGGCGACCTTTATCGCAGATATTCAACATATTGCCGCGAGTTTAACGGAAACAAGCTTTACAAGATTGCCAGTGGTGCAAGCGACTACGACCTTAACTGGACTGAAGTTCTGATGAAGAACGTTGGAAGAAAGATGGACGGATTGTCACTTCACTACTACACCGTTCTTGGATGGAACGGCAGCAAGGGCAAGGCTACAAAGTTTACTGATGATGATTACTACTGGTGTCTTGGCAAGTGCTGCGGAATCGACTCGCTTCTTCAGAAGCATATAAAGATAATGGATAAGTACGACCCAAAGAAGCAGGTTGCCCTTCTTGTAGATGAGTGGGGAACATGGTGGGATGTTGAGGACGGCACCAATCCGGGACACCTCTTCCAGCAGAACACTATGCGCGATGCAATGGTTGCATCTTTGAGTCTTGACATCTTCCACAAGTACACAGAGCGCGTAAAGATGACAAACATCGCTCAGGTTATCAACGTGCTTCAGAGTATGATTCTTACAAAGGAGGACAAGATGGTGCTCACTCCAACTTACTATGTATTCCAGATGTACAACGTTCATCAGGATGCTAAGTACATTCCTGTTGACATCACTTGCGAGTCTCGCACAACACGCAACGAGCGCAAGAATGAGGGCGACAGAACTCTTAACAGCATCAGTTCTACAGTTTCTGTGAAAGACGGCGTTACACACGTAAGCCTTACAAATGTCGACTTGACAAAGAGCGCAGAGGTTACTCTCAACTTCGACAAACTGAATGTGAAGACTGTAAACGGAACAATTCTTAACTGCAAGAACGTTGCTGAATTTAACAGTTTCGAGAAGCCAGACGTTATCAAGCCAGCCGTATTCAAGGACGCAAAGGTCAAGAAGAACGTGCTGACAGTCAAGATGCCTGCACACTCAATCGTAACTCTTGAGTTGAAATAATATTTATGTTCAAGAAAATATTGGTGGCTCTGTTGCTCGGCTGCTCGCTGAGCGGCAGTGCCCAATCTTCAAAAAAGATTCAGTTGCCAAAGCCTAATCTAGACAACAAAATGACCTTGATGCAGGCTTTGAAGAACCGCAAGACGGTAAGAGAGTTTGCTTCCACTCAGCTTTCGCAGCAGGAGGTGAGCAATCTGCTTTGGGCTGCAAACGGAATCAACCGCCCCGAGAACAACAACCGAACCGCTCCGTCGGCAATGAACGTGCAGGACATCTCGGTCTATGTTGTAAAGTCGGACGGAACGTATCTCTATGATGCGGCAAAAAACACGCTTACTCAAGTAACCGACAAGGATATCAGAGCAGATGTTGCCGGTCGTCAGGATTTTATGAAGAACGCTCCGCTGTTCCTTCTGCTTGTTTCTGACACAAGCAAGTTCAAGGGCAATGCCGAGGTTCTTTCGGCAATGGATGCCGGATATGTTTCGCAGAACATCTATCTGTATTGCTCGGCTGCATCGCTCAATACCGTTGCCCGTGCAACGATGAATGTCGATGCCATCAAGTCGGCTCTCGGTCTGAAGGAAACGCAAGTTCCGCTGCTGAATCATCCAGTTGGAAAATAAAGAAAAATCCCAGTCGTTCGATGAAAAAACGACTGGGATTTTTTTCTGAAGTCGGATGTTACCCGAACAATACACGCAAAGCTTCCTCGACCTTCTTTACTGGAATAATTTCGATGTCGAACTTGTTTCTGTCGAGTCCCTGCAGATTGTGCTGCGGAATGATAATCTGTTTGAATCCGAGCTTTGCGGCTTCAGCGATGCGCTGCTCAATGCGAGCCACAGGGCGGATTTCCCCGCTCAGACCCACTTCGCCGCACATGCAGATGTCGTGGTCCAAGCCTGTGTCTACGTTACTGCTCAGAACGGCGGCGATAATCGAGAGGTCGATGGCAGGGTCGGTAACGCGCAGTCCGCCGGCAATGTTTATGAACACATCTTTCTGCATCAGTTTAAATCCCACGCGCTTTTCCAGAACGGCGAGAAGCATGTTAAGTCTTCGGTTGTCGAAGCCCGTTGCGCTGCGCTGAGGCGTTCCGTATGCCGCCGTGCTTACCAGAGCCTGCGTCTCAATCAAAAACGGACGAACGCCCTCAATCGCGCTGGCAATAGCCACTCCGCTCAATCCTTCGCTGTCCTTGCTCAGAAGCAACTCTGAAGGGTTGTTCACCTCGCGCAGACCGCTCTGCTGCATCTCGTATATTCCGAGTTCAGAAGTGCTTCCGAAACGGTTTTTTATGCTTCGCAGAATACGGTACATATAGTGTTGGTCGCCTTCGAACTGAATAACCGTGTCTACGATGTGCTCTAAAACCTTCGGACCTGCCAAAGTTCCTTCCTTGTTTATGTGCCCAATCATTATCACCGGCGTGTTGCTTTCCTTTGCGAATTTCAGGATTGATGCCGCACATTCGCGCACCTGACTGATGCTTCCCGGCGAACTTTCTGCCGCCTCGGTGCTTATGGTCTGGATAGAGTCGATGATTAGAATCTCAGGAAGTACGTTCTTGACGTGAGTGTAAATATGTTCGAGCGATGTTTCGCTGATGATATACAGGTTTTCGAGTTCGTTGATGTCTCTTCCCGGCATTCTGGCAATGAGTCTTTCGGCTCGAAGTTTGAGTTGTCGTGCGCTTTCTTCTCCGCTGACATACAGAATCTTCATGTCGGGCAGGTTAAGCACCGTTTGCAGAACGAGCGTAGATTTTCCGATTCCCGGTTCTCCGCCGAGCAGAACCATGCTTCCGAGTACCAATCCACCGCCAAGAACGCGGTTCAGTTCTTTGTCGCGCATGTCAATTCGCGGATCTTCGCCACCCTGAATCTGACTGAATCTCACAGGCTTCGCTCCATTCGGGTGAAGCATGCTGTCGCTCGATGCGTATCTGCTTGCAGCCGCCGACGAGTTGCTTTCTTTCCTTACAACCTGCTCCACAAAAGTGTTCCATGCACCGCAGGCAGGACATTTTCCAATCCATTTAGGCGAGTCGTAGCCACATTCTTTGCAAACGTATACTGTTTTTTCCTTGTTAGCCATAAATCAATGTTAATGTGGGGCGAAGATAGTAAAAAAAACATTCACTCTTATTATAATGTAAAAATAATGCATTATCTTTGCTACAATTGTGGCAATGCGTAGTTGCTGGCAGATGTTTTGCGCTTTGCCAAAGGTTATTAAAAACGGATATCATTGATTATAATCGAAATATGAAACTAAAGCATTTATTCTTATTAGGATTGGTGGCGATGGCTACGGTCAAGTCTGTGGCTGCCGATGACAAGTTCCCAGACGGAACCGTAATTCCTGAATGGTTCAGAAACATCTCAGTTCCGACATTGGCAGAGCAGGGCAAGGCATACGTCATCACAGACTATGGAGTGGTTAACGACAGCACTATTATTCAGACTGAGAAGATTCAGGCTGTTATAGACAAGGCGGCTCAAGAGGGCGGAGGCGTTATCGTTGTTCCCGAAGGAACATTCCTCAGCGGTTCGCTTTTCTTCCGTCAGGGCACAAACCTTCATCTGAAGAAGGGTGCGACGATAAAGGGAAGCGATGACATTAGCAATTTCCCGATTCTGAAGACCAGAATGGAAGGTCAGACGCTCGACTATTTTGCTGCCCTTATCAATGTTGATAACGTAAACGGATTTAAACTGACTGGCGAAGGCACTCTCGACGGTAACGGCTTGCGCTATTGGAAGTCGTTCTGGCTCAGAAGAAAGGTTAATCCTAAGTGTACGAACATGGAAGAACTTCGCCCACGACTCGTATATGTTTCGAATAGCAACGAGGTTCTCATCGCTGGCGTGAAATTGAAGAATTCGCCTTTCTGGACAACTCATCTTTATCGTTCAAACTACGTCAAGTTGCTCGGACTAACAATCACTTCTCCTGCATCTCCTGTAAAGGCTCCAAGTACCGATGCCGTTGATATCGACGTTTGCAATAACGTGCTGATAAAAAACTGCTACATGGCTGTAAACGACGATGCCGTTGCGTTGAAGGGCGGAAAAGGACCTTGGGCAGACAAGGACGAGAACAATGGCGAGAATACGAATATCATCATCGAAGACTGTAACTACGGGTTCTGCCACGGCGCGCTTACCTGTGGAAGCGAGAGCATTCACGACAAGAACATCATCGTTCGTCGATGCAAGATTAACAAGGCAAGCCGATTGTTGTGGCTCAAGATGCGTCCCGATACTCCGCAAATGTATGAATACATCACGGTTGAGGACATTACCGGCGATGTTGACAACGTACTTGTTGTGCGCCCTTGGACTCAGTTCTTCGACCTGAAGGGTCGCAAAGATACACCGATGTCTTATTCGCAGAACATCATTATGCGCAACATCAACGTAAATAGCAAGGTCGTCTTTAACTTGGAGAAGGCTGACGGCCAGTATAAACTAAAAGATTTCTTGTTCGAGAAGTTCAATGTTACAACAAAGAATGGCGATCTCGACAAGAGCATAATCGAGAATCTTACTCTGAAGAAAGTCGTTATAAATGGCGATAAACTAAAATAAGGTATGTTACAGAAAGAGAGCCGTTTTGTTTCTGAAAGGATAGCGAAACGGCTCTCTTTCTTTGTCTTGTACTACTGATGGTTTTGCTTGAAACTCAATAAAATAAGTAAAGGACCTACTTTTGAAGCACGGTTAACCTAAATCAAGAATATTGTCTTTGATGAAAAAATAGTCATAGTAAAATCGTGAATTTTAAATATTTTATGTATCTTCGCATCCGAAATTCAACCTTTTTATATATTAGAAGAAACAGACTATATAAGGGTCTGGCAAACATTTGTTTATAATTTGTTTTTGCTGGGTTAAGATTATACTATGGATGTACAAATAATAGATGATGACTTGCTTTCCGTGTTGCACGTGAAGGCTAAAGAAAACGAACGTCTTCGCATGAACTTCGATTTGCGAACGACTCCGGGCGATACATCGCAGCGAATGCTCAATGCGCTCGAACCGGGAACGAAAGTCCCAATACATCGGCACACCGACACATCGGAAACCGTTGTCTGTCTTGACGGATGTCTCGACTGGATACTGTACGAAGAACACCCAAACAATAACGGAGAATCTGATTATACAGAAAAGGCGCGTTATCGCATCTGCCCTCGCGAAAAGAAATTCGGAATACAAGTCCCGCAAGGCGTTTGGCATAGCGTGATAGTACACGAAAGCAGCACAATACTTGAAGCCAAAGACGGAGCTTACAAGTAATGAAAATGGCTTTGAAAAACAAGATGGAAAAATAAAAAGGAAAAAGAACAAACTTTAAATTTAAGTACGAATATGAGTCCTATAAGAAGAATAACAGGATGGTATTTCTGCAAGGATGCGCTGCCATATTGGTGCATATTATTGTTGGATAGCGTGGTCATCTTTTTTGTTGGTATATTTACCTATTGGATGATTCACAAATCAATGGTTTTGTTAGAGAACCGTTATGACGTTATAATGACGATGGCAGTATACTCGCTGCTTGGCATGGTTGGTGCTCGGATGTACAGCACTTATTCGGGCATTGTGCGCTATTCATCTTTCGACGATTTGCTTAAGGTTGCTTATGCAAATGTTGTGACATTGGCATTGGCACTTATAGTTTCGTCTATAATGAAGGAAGAGGGCATTGCTGCTTTGTCTGCACTATCGCGTGCCGAGACACTTATAACAATGGTGCTTGCAACAATGGTTATGTGGGGCGTACGCGTGATGGTAAAGGTGCTCTACGAGGTTTCTACGCTCGATTCAAGAACGCTCCGTGTGTTTATCTATGCCAGGGAGTCTGATGGCGTTGGACTTGCCAAGAATATCCGCACTCAGCGACCACGCAGATTTGTCCTGAAGGGATTCATTTCTTCAGATACGAGACTGAGACACGCTCGCCTAATGTGCTGCAAGGTATATAATCCAAACGACGATCTTGCAGGCATTATTAAGAAAGCGCGTGTCAAAGGCATTTTGGTTAGTCCGCAGTGCGTCGAGGAATTCCGCAACAATCAGGAAATACAGAACGTGCTGATAGGTGCAGGCTGTAAGATTTTCATGGCTCAGCAGGCAAAAGAAGCAAAGGTTGAAGACGGACAGATTTCAGATGATAACGAAAACCTACAGTTGAGAGAAGTTTCGGTAGAGGACTTGTTACCACGCTCAGAGATAAAGGTCGACTTGAAGTCGGTTGGCGAATTGTTGGCAGACAAGCGAGTGCTTATCACAGGAGCAGCAGGTTCTATTGGTTCTGAGATTGTCCGTCAGGTGGCTAAGTTCCATCCCAAGGCAATGATGCTTATCGATCAAGCCGAGACTCCGGAACACGATATTCGTCTGATGATGGCGCGCGATTATCCGGGCGTGAAGGCTACGACGGTGGTTGCTAGCATCTGTAACAAAACGCACATGGAGAAGGTGTTCAATTCATTCAGACCGCAATATGTGTTCCATGCAGCAGCATACAAGCATGTGCCAATGATGGAGGACAATCCAAGTGAGGCGGTACAGAACAATATCTACGGAACAAAAGTCATTGCAGATCTTAGCGTGAAGTATGGTGTTAAGAAATTCGTGATGGTTTCTACCGACAAGGCTGTGAATCCGACAAATGTGATGGGCTGTTCAAAGCGTATCTGCGAGATTTACGTTCAGAGTCTGAACAGAAAACTCCGTATGGATTCGGAAAACAAGTTCGATGCTATGTCGGCAGTTCAACCAACTCAGTTCGTAACAACTCGTTTTGGAAACGTGCTCGGCTCTAACGGTTCGGTTATTCCGTTATTTAGAGAGCAGATTAAGAAGGGCGGTCCTGTAACTGTTACAGACGAGAGAATTGTCCGCTTCTTCATGCTCATCCCAGAGGCTTGTAAACTTGTTCTTGAGGCAGGAACAAAGGGCAACGGTGGCGAAATCTTCGTATTCGATATGGGTAAGCCCGTTAGAATTGCCGACCTTGCAAAGCGTATGATTGCACTCTCAAATGCCAAGAATGTTGAAATTAAGTATACAGGTTTGCGCGAAGGCGAGAAACTTTACGAAGAGGTTCTCAACGAGTTGGAAGGTACAAAGCCTACGTTCCACGAGAAGATTCGTATTGCCGAGGTTCGTGAGTATGATTACGAGGCTGTCTGCAAGGACATCGACGAACTGGTGGAGATTTCAAAGCAGTACGACAATATGGAAACGGTTAGAAAGATGAAGGAAATCGTTCCTGAGTACAAGAGTAACAACTCTGTCTACGAAGAGATTGACCGTGAAATTGAACGTAATAAGAACATTCATGTTCAGGAGAAAAAGCAGGCGAAGAATGTTCAGGTTATGTACGGTTAAATATACGTTGGTATTTCACTAAAAGATAGTACCTAACATGAAAGAATAAAAACAGGAAGCAGCGGAGTGGCAATCAGATGTCGCTCCGCTGATGTTTTTGTTGCAAACATAAAAATCCTCTCAACGCCGAAATGTGATGAGAGGATTTGCTTTTATATCTTGTTTGAATATTGTTTTCTAAAGTTCAATCTTTGTCACGCTTCCGAATGGCGGAATATGTTCGAACATTCCTTCCATCTTAAGCAGACCTGCATAAACCATGGCACAGAGAATTGTGCCGCCGTGGCAGAATATTGCCACATTCTCGTATGGTTGTTGACGCAGTTCGGTTATAAAACTTGCAACGCGAGCTGCCATGTCCTGATAGCTTTCGCCGCCCGCAGGCTTGATGTCAAGGTAGTCTTTATACCATTTTTCAAGATTAAGGTCTTTGATGTCGTCGAATTTCTGCATTTCCCAGTCGCCAAAGTCCAGTTCCATTATGCGAGGCTCCTGCTCTGCTTTTGGAAAGCCGCAATATGTCGCAAGTTTTACCGAACGGCTCAGCGGACTTGTGTAAACCTTGTCGAATTTAATATCTTTTATCTGCTCCAGAGTACGGGAGGCTTCCTCCTCAAACGTGTCGCTGAGGGGAACATCCGATCGACCGTAGCACACGCCTGGCGCCACGTCAACAGATGTATGTCTAATAAAGTATGTATTCATTATTTTTTAATTGTTTTTTATTTTAAAGATGCTGCTGAAGCGAGTTCGTAAAGATGAGGCTGTGTGCAGCAATGTAGAATGTTAGTTCGCTAATGAGAAATATCGCACCCTCGTCGCCGTTGCAAAACCGATGTTGCCTCATGCTCATAGTGCAGTGCAGCAAAGTCGAAGTGATGATAGGCGCGAAGCCTACAATCCAGAACATTTCGGGCAATGTGAGTAACAACGGTGCGAAGCCGAACAAAGTGCCGGCAATTATGGTTGCAACGCTTTTCTTGTCGTATCTGTCTGTGCCGTCTGAGTTTGGCTTCAGAATATCTACCGAGAACGATGCGCAGTATTTCGAAAGACAATCGCCCGAAATCATCAGCCACGGAAGCCAGATTGAAGGCAGTTCCTTCAGCGTTATGAACATCAGCAAGAAGTAGACAATCAGCACGATACTTCCGTCTATGCCGGCTTTGGCTGACAGCGTTTTCAGCCCTTTCTCTTCGCGCCCGGCGGTGACGGCAATTCGTGCGGTGATGGCGAGCATCAGAGCCACCGGATGCGAAACCAACCGGCTTGCCAGAATATAGACAATCGCCATGCTTCCGCCAGTGAACCAGCCGACAAGACTCCAAAAATCGAAGGCTTTTGCCTTGCAGTCTTCCGGAATGTTCTTCAGTTTTCCGAATGGCAGAGCGGTAAAGTGCGCGAACGATGTAAGAATATGATTAAGCATATCAGTATCCGCTGCGATATTTGCCCTCTTCCTTGTCGTCGAGCATCGAAAGATACGATGTATATCGGCTTTCGCTTATCAGATGTTGCTCTACGGCTGTGCGGACGGCGCATCCCGGCTCGTGCGTGTGAGTACACTGGCATCCGAACTTACAGTTCTCGCTCATGGCGAAGATTTCCTTGAAGTAGCCGCCAATCTCCTCTTTCTCCATGTCGAAAGTACCGAAACCCTTTATTCCCGGAGTGTCTATGAGCGCTCCCTTGCGGTAATCGCCGCCCGAGATTGCAAACATCTCGCTGAAGGTTGTGGTGTGCATACCCTTGTTGTGATATTCGGAAATGTCGCCAGTCTTTACGTTGAGGTCGGGCAGGATGGCATTTATCAGCGTGCTCTTGCCAACACCCGAGTTTCCGCTGAAGAGAGTGATTTTGCCTTCGAGTTTCTGGCGGAGTTCGTCAATTCCGTCGCCGTTCAGAGCCGACACCTTCATGCATTCGTATCCTATTGAGGTGTAGAGGTTTATCATTCCGTCGAGATATCTGAGGTCGTCCTCGTCGTATCTGTCTATTTTGTTGAAAACCAGCACGACCGGAATGCGGTACGCCTCGGCAGATGCAAGGAAACGGTCGATAAAAGTAGTTGCTGTTTCCGGATAGTTTACGGTAACTATCAAGAAACAGCAATCTATGTTCGATGCCAATATGTGACTCTGTTTTGAGAGATTCGAGGCCTTCCTGACGATATAGTTTCGTCGGTCTTCTATGTTGCTTATGAACGCAGTTCCATCGGAGTTCGTGATAATCTCCACCCGGTCGCCAATGGCAACGGGGTTGGTGCTGCGTATACCTTTAAGACGGAAGTTGCCTTTTATCTTGCAATCAATAAGTTGGGCATCGTCTGTATAGACGGTGTACCAACTTCCAGTATTTCTTATGACTAAACCGTTCAAAATAAGCCTATACTGTCATTATTTCCTTATTCTTCTCGGCAAGCATATCGTCGATTTTCTTGATAAACTTGTCGTGAATCTTCTGCAAGTCGCCTTCAGCGTCCTTCTCAACGTCCTCTGCAAGACCGTCTTTCAAGCCCTTCTTCAACTTGTCAACGCCATCTCTGCGGGCATTGCGCACGCTTATCTTTGCAGTCTCCGCCTCTTTTGCACATTGCTTGGCAAGCAGTTTGCGTCGTTCCTCGGTCAATGGCGGTATGCCAAGGCGGATAATTTCGCCGTTGTTCTCAGGAGTGATGCCCACCTCGCTGTCGAGGATAGCCTTCTCGATAACCTTGAACATAGACTTGTCCCATGGCTTGATGGCAATGGTGCGTGCGTCTGGAGTAGTTACTGATGCTACGCCGTTAAGCGGAACCATCTGTCCGTAAGAGTCAACACGGATTCCGTCGAGAATCTTAACGTTTGCCTTACCTGCGCGGATATGCGAAAGTTGCTCGTCAAGGAACATTATTGCCATATCCATTTTCTCTGTCACGTCATTGAGACATTCCTTTACATCAATCATTTTTATAGGTTGAATTTAATTGTTCATGAATAATAGGACGCAAATGTATCGAATTTTTTGATACTTTCCAAATGTATAGTGTAAAATATTTAAAAGATAATGTGTGCGGAGAATGCCGGAAATGATGAATATCAATCCGAGAAATATTCATTCGGAAGAAAAAATGCGAGAAAATAACGAATTTTGAGAATTTTTTAGTATATTGGAAACAATTTTAGCGATGGTTTGTGCGTTATAAGGGCATAATAACCATAGAAGTAAAATCAAAAAATATACAATAATAATGTCACAGAATTTCTTACACGAATTGGCAGAACTGAAGCCAATATCACTTGAACAGATGTCGGGAATAAAGTTGATGAACAGACTGGACAACAAGTATGTTGCCAACCGAACTCAACTTGCGCGACTGCTCAAGATGGTTAAGGACAGTTATTTCGTGCAAGAACTGAATGGCAAAAGAATCAGCCCTTATCGCACGGTCTACTTTGATACTGTGGGTGATACGATGTATATGGATCATCACAACGGACGTGCCGACCGAATTAAGGTGCGAGTGCGCACTTACGAGGACAGCAACCTCACGTTCCTCGAGGTTAAGCACAAGAATAACAAGGGACGTACCGACAAGAAGAGAATCAAGGTCGATGGCATCGACCACTGGAACGATGTAAACGAGTGTGAACAATTTGTTAAAAAATACGCACATGTCGGCATCGGAGACATCTCTGCAAAACTGATGAACCACTTCGACCGTATCACGCTTGTGAACTATGCAAAGACCGAACGCCTCACCATCGACCTCAACCTGCAGTTCGACAATTCTCAGAATGGATGTCACAAGGAGATGGGCGACATCGTTATCATCGAGTTGAAGCGCGACGGCCACGTATATTCGCCTGTAAGAAAGTATCTCTACGACCTCAGAATCATGCCGATGGGATTTAGCAAATATTGCATCGGCAGAGCCGTGACGGACGAACATTTAAAGCAAAACCGGTTTAAAACGAGAATAAGAACGATTAACAAAATTAAATCAAAAAGATGAATGAATTGAATGATAGTGTAGCGGTTGCTACTGGCGCTTTTGAGAATATGGCGCTTTTTGACATTGCCGGGCTTGAGGAACTTCTCCTAAGGTTTTTTCTTAATTTATTTTGTGTAGGTGTCGTGGTACACTGCCTTTATTATCCAAAGTGTAAGCGACGCGATTTTCATTTCACTTTCATGCTGATAGGCGTATCTATTTTCCTTCTTATGTTCTTCATGGGAGGAGTGAAACTGAGAGTGGGAGTTGCCTTAGGACTGTTTGCCGTATTCGGGATAATTCGTTATCGAACCGAGTCGGTACCCATCAGAGAGATGACTTATCTGTTCATTGTAATTGCCATTTCGGCAATAAATGCCATTGCAACGGGCATCAGTTGGCTCGAACTGTTTGCTGCCGACGTGTTGTTTGTTATGTGCATTTGGCTGTGCGAGAGCAACAGAACCTTCAAGCACATGACTTGCAAATTGGTTCAGTACGATCGTATCGAACTTATAACTCCTGAGCATGAGGCTGAATTGTACGATGACCTTCAGCATCGCCTTGGCGTTAAGGTTCAGAAGATTGAGGTTGGCTCGGTCGATTTCCTGAAGGACAGTGCCATCATAAAAGTTTATTACGAAGAAGCCAGCGACATCAACTCCGTAAATTGTCTGGCTCGCATGCCTAAAGACTGCTAATCTTATGATACATAGACGATTCTGGAATGCCATAATCATTATGGCACTGATGCCGTGCGCCCTTTTTGCTCAGACTGGGCAGAGCGATTTCGGCATCTGGACGAACATAAATCTGTCGAAACAGATTAGCAAGAAGTGGGACGCTGGCTTCGAGGGCGAGATGCGAACTTGCGACAATGTGTCAGCGGTGAGCCGATGGTCGGGTGCGCTCTTTACATCGTACAGACTGAACATATATCTGAAAGTGGGTGGCGATTACAACCTTTTGTATCGCCACACGCTTGCCGACGAGAAGTTCTCTACTGGTTTCACCGACAAGGGAAACTACAAGGAAACAACGAAATACTATCCGTCGTACTGGCAGATATCGCACCGCTTTGGCGTGTATCTCACAGGCTCGTACAAGGCAGGGCACTTTGTTTTCTCGCTTCGCGAAAGAATTCAGTACACAATGCGCACGGGCGATTCTCTGCAATATGTCAAGGTGAAGAATGTGTACGACGGAACATCGGCATCCGACGGACTGAAAAAGTCTGAGACGAGCATCGACAGCAAGGATATCTCGGGCGAAAAATGCCAGCTGCGTTCGCGTTTCAAGGTCGAATACAGTCGAAAAAAATGTGCATTTGTTCCGTACGCATCTGCCGAGTTGTATAACAATCTGACTGACGGCTTCAGTGCCGAGAAGTACCGATTGACCATCGGTTCGGAATATAAAATTGACAAGAAGAACAGGCTTGAACTTTATTATCGGTTCCAGCGCGATATGGACGACGATTTGAACTCGAACATTCTGGGCGTTGGATATTCACTTAAATTCTAAAATCATAAGAAATGAAAGCATTTAGAGTTGTTGCATCAGTAATGCTGATGGCAATCATCGTGTCTTGCAACAAGACCGACGACATAACGGAAAACAAACTCAGGGAAATCGAAGAGGAGCAGGAAACAACCTCTTCGTCAAGTAGTGATTCGGACGGAAACAAGAACGTAGGCGAAGAGGTCTTTGCCCCATCCGACGGTGACAATATAGCAAACCAGTCGTTCACGAAAGTCGTGAAGATAACGTGGAACGGTGCTTCTGCCGTGGTTGAGAATCTTCCGGACAATGTGTTTGTAACTGATAACACATCGGGCAAGGTTGTGCTGACATCGAATGCCGACAGCGACGTTTGCTACGAACTCAGCGGCGAGGGCACAGGCTCGTTCAAATTGTACAGCGACAAACTCTACAAAGTCTCGCTCAATGGTGTAAAACTGACTTCTTCTGATGGTCCTGCGCTCAATTTGCAAAGCCACAAGCGCGCATTCATCTATACAGAAGGAGGAACGACAAGCACGCTGAGCGACGCTTCGACCTACGCAAGCAGCGAGGAAGACCAGAAGAGTACAATCTTTGCCGAAGGTCAGCTTGTTTTCTGCGGAAACGGTGTCCTTAACGTTGCCGGAAACTATAAACATGCTATCTGTAGTGACGATTATGTCATCGGCATGGGCGGAACGGTTAATGTTACGAAGGCTGCGAGCGATGCCGTTCATACAAACAGTTACATCATCATTACCGATGGCTCGTGGACAACGAAATCGGTTGGCGAAGGACTTCAGGCTGAGGAAGGTAACGTATGCATAACTGGCGGAAAGGTTGATGTTTCTACGACTGGCGACAAAGGCCACGGCATCTCAACAGCCGGAAACTTCCGTCAGACAGGCGGAACGCTCGTGGCATCGGCAAGCGGTGCTGGCTCAAAGTGCATCAAGAGCGACGGACAGGTTAATATCTCTGGCGGAACATTCATGCTCACAACATCGGGCGGCGTTTATAAAGAAAGTTCTTCTGAAGTGAGCACGGCGGCGTGTATCAACTGCGACGGAAACCTCAATATCTCTGGCGGAACATTCAGCATGAAGAGTAGCGGACAGGCTGGAAAGGGCATCAACGTTGACGGTACATCGGTCTATGGCACAGAAGACGGCAGCGGTCCGGAGATGACTATTGTTACAACCGGCTCGGCATACGGCACAAGTAATTCGCAGCAGTTTGGATGGGGCGGAAACACATCGTCAAGTTCAAGCAACAGCAAGGCTATAAAGAGCGACGGACTTCTGACAATAAACGGCGGAAAATTCAATATCACAACATCGTCTGACGGAGCTGAGGGTATCGAGAGCAAGACGAATCTGACGATAAACGGTGGCGAAATCTACGTTCAGGCTTACGACGATGCCATAAATGCGTCGGGCGTCATTACCATGAACGGCGGATATGTGTATGCCTATGCCACAAATAATGATGCCATCGATTCGAACTACGGCAAGAGCGGAGCGATTGTGGTGAACGGCGGTGTGATGATTGCGCACGGAGCATCGTCGCCCGAGGAAGGACTTGATGCCGACAGCAACTCGTATCTGAAGTTTAACGGCGGCGCGGTCTTCACTTCAGGCGGTCAGCAGATGAACAGCAGTTCGCCAACATGTACCGTTCCGGTGGTGTATCTTGCCGGCTCGTCTATGTCGAAAGGCTATTTTACCGTTACCGATGCCAACGGAAACGTTGTAATGTCGGTTTATGTTCCGCGCGCCATGAGTCAGAATTACAGTCTTGTAAGTTCGTCGGGAATAAAGAGCGGCTCAACGTATAAGTATGGCATTCTCAGTACTGTTCCTTCAAACTACACATCAAACTGGAGCACCTATTATTATGAGGGCGGAACGGTTTCTTCGACCCTTGGCAGCAGTTTTACTGCAAGTTCTGGCTATTCAACAACGGGAAGCACTTCGTCTTCGAGCGGAGGAATTCCAGGACGATGGTAATTTATCAAGATTTGTTTTTACAAATTTCCTTCTCGCACATTGTTGCGGGAAGGATTTTTTTTATCACTATGCGAGTTCGGCATAAGAAAAACTGCAACAATATGCGAGTCGCGAATCGTTATTTGGAAAAACATAAAAGAACAAAGCCGATGACAAGGGAATAGTAAGGGGCAAGTAAGCCGCAAGGTAAGTTGAAGGTACGTTGTAGATACGGGATGGTTCGGAGTAGCAAGCCGGAAGGTACGTTGTAGGAACGGGGTAGCTACGGGGTAGATTCGGGGAAGATACGTTCAAGTTACGTTCAAGGTTCGGGGAAGCAAGCCGATGATAATTGACAATTCACAATGGACATTAAACTTAGAGAAAGTTGAAAGTTGAAAAATCTCAGGAGAAGAATCAAGATTGAGTCCATATCGCCCCGAGCAAAGTATTATTGAATTTAAGCCGGTCAGCAGATGAACAGCAGTTCGCCAACATGTACCGTTCCGGTGGTGTATCTTGCAGGCTCTTCAATGTCGAAAGGCTATTTTACCGTTACCGATGCCAACGGAAACGTTGTAATGTCGGTTTATGTTCCGCGCGCCATGAGTCAGAATTACAGTTTTGTAAGTTCGTCGGGCATAAAGAGCGGTTCTACTTATAAGTACGACGTGCTCAGTTCTGCTCCTTCAAAACTATACGTCAAGTTGGGGCACTTATTATTATGAGGGCGGAACGGTTTCTTCGACCCTTGGCAGCAGTTTTACTGCAAGTTCTGGCTATTCAACAACAGGAAGCACTTCGTCTTCGAGCGGAGGAATTCCGGGACGGTGGTAATTTTTTTCAAGATTGAGTTTTACAAATTTCCTTCTCGCACATTGTTGTGGGAAGGAATTTTTTTTGATTAGAAAATATGTGTGATGTTTATGCTGTATATATAGTAATATAGTATAATGTATTATTGTAAGAATGTAAGTTTTTTTTGATTTATTATCGCAAAAAAAGACAAATAAAGTTTGTTTGTCTATGAATATTGTTTATTTTTGCATCGAGATTTAATGAGCTAGCTAATTTAGTCGAAAAAAAGCAATGCCTGAAGCATAAAGAAGGCGAGAAGTATACCTTTTACTTATTGAAATTATTTCATAAAAAAATGAATGCAAAAAAAGTAATTATGAAATGTTTCCTTTTGTTGTTAGGAACATTTGTTTTGATTTCTTGTAGTGAAACAGAGGTTGTTGATGATGCATCTTTTGCAGAAAAAACAGAGCAGTCAGATGGTGAAAATGTCAATTTTCTAGTTTTTAAGACAAGAGAGCAGCTTGCAGAAACAATTAAGCGAATGAAAGAAAAAGAGGATTTCGCAGTAACAAGAGGCGGAGTTGTTTCTGCAGATATTTGTGAAGAGTTGTCTGAAACAGGGGCTGAAACTAAGGACTTTGTGTCTTTGGTAGAGTCGAAGAAAAACGAGTATATGAGTAATTTATCGGCAAAGCAACTTGATTCTATTTATAATGATGAGGATGAACTTGAGTTTTGCTTATCAGACTCAATTATTGCAGATTATGAGTTCGCTCAATTGTTGAATGCAGCTCGAGAAATACAAGTGAATGACACAGTGTATAAGTTTTTTGGAAATGGAGTTGCATTTACAAAAGCCTCAAATGTTAAAAATTTGAGACTCGTTGATTCTGAAGTGGAAAGTATTGCAATTTCTGAAGATAATGTTGGCGTTCCTTTAGTTTTAGGGAAGGATGTTAAGTTCATTCCTAATGCATATGCAGAATCTGAATGTTCTGAAAAAGATACTCGTCTTCCTTATCCTAATAAACCTGCATTAACTTTGAAAAATGGTGTTGTTTTATCGCCATATGACATTAGAGACGTCAATTATGATGACGATGGAGATGGCGGTTGGATTCATAGACTGTGGGGAGGTATTTGGGGCAAGAATGTTCTTGCGATAAAGAAGTTTAACAGTCGTAAGAGATTGCGCTTTGGAATGTATGATCAAAACTACTATATATATGCAAATATAGGTATAACTATGAAAATGCAGAAAAAGGTATGCGGAATCTGGTGGAACTGTAAAGCTGATGAAATCCGTATGGGTTGGTCTGCTGTTGAGTTGAAATATACTTTTCCTTCTCCTGTAATTGACTTGTTTTATCCTAATGCTTCAAAAGAGAAAGACGTGAGTGTCGCATATCCGCAATGGTTAAAGCATAATTTCCCTTTTAAAAATGAAAATAGTGTTTTGTTTTATTTGCCTTTTTCTACATATAGTGTAAAGGTTAAGGACATTAATTCCCTTGTGAAATCGGGGGTAAGTGCTGCTGCAAATTTAGGAACAAAGGCATTAGTTAAAGTAATAAACGAAACACCTGAAAGTCAGAGGGGTGTTTATTCTGTTGATAATTCGATATTGTATATAGCTGGTCCTGCTGATGAATACGAAAAGAAAAAAGTAAAAACTTTTGATAAAAAATTTTATTCAAAATGGTTTCCTGGCACTTATGAAGTTAGTTTTTCATATAATGGCAAATTAAATGTGGAAGATGTGAGTATAAATAAAGATGCAGATATAACACTTTCTAGTTGTGTTGCCTACGGAGCTGTTAAATATAATGGGAAATGGCTTGCTGCTAGAATAACTAAGAATAGATGAAAATGAAAAGTGGAATAATTAAGTTGGTTTGTTTTTTTGCTAACTTGAAAATACTATTGTGTATTTGTTTTGTGTTTGGAAGCCCATCGATGTTGTTTGCACAGAAGTTTCATTTTGATGTAGATTACCATCGCTATTTTGGCATTAAAGAGAAGTGGAGCAGAGTGGCGTTTGATGAAAGTTCTGCCAAATTGGGAGGTTGGGGCATCCATATTGTACCGCGATATGACATAACACCATCGCTTTCGGCTGGTGTGGGTGTTGGCATAACGGTTTATGAAAGCCCAGATCACGGCTCGATACCGTTCTTCGCAACGTTGAGATACAAGCCGTTGAAGAATTTCTCAGACTTTTATACTTTTACAGACTTGGGGTATTCGGCAAGGACTGAGGTCGCAGGCTTTACAGGCACGGTTGGTGTTGGATACACCTACATGTTTGCCAAGCACTTTGGAATAAACTTTCAGTTGACATATAATTATAGGAGATTTAATAATATTTCCTATGATGTAATATCGAGAGATTATTTTGGCGAAGACGAAAATGATTATGGATTGAAAATTGATAGATATGAAACAACTGGTTATCGTCACTCTCTGTCGCTTGGAGTAGGCGTAACTTTCTGATAATAAAAAACTCGCAACCAAATTCAGATGGCTGCGAGTTTTTTGTATCATAAAGGCGAATGTTTAGTTGTGAACAAGAGTTCCTATGTTTTCGCCGTCCATAACCTTTTTGAGGTTGCCAACGATGTCCATGTTGAAGACATAGATTGGCAGATTGTTCTCCTTGCACATTGTGGTTGCCGTGAGGTCCATAACCTTCAGGCCCTTGTTGTAGATTTCATCGTAAGTGATGTCGTTGAACTTGGTAGCCGTCGGGTCTTTTTCTGGGTCGGCTGTGTAAACGCCGTCAACGCGAGTTCCCTTCAGCATCACGTCTGCCTCAATCTCGATGCCTCGAAGCGATGAGCCTGTGTCGGTAGTGAAGTAAGGATTACCTGTTCCGCCCGACATGATTACAACCTCGCCGTTTTCCATTGCCTCGATAGCTTTCCATTTTGTGTAGAACTCGCCGATAGGCTCCATTCTGATTGCTGTCAGAACGCGGCTCTTGCAGCCTATTGCGCCAAGTGCGCTGCTCAGTCCGAGACTGTTGATGACAGTTGCGCACATGCCCATCTGGTCGCCCTTAACGCGGTCAAATCCCTTGCCTGCTCCGCTCAGTCCGCGGAATATGTTTCCGCCGCCAATTACGATGCCAATCTGCACGCCCATGTCGTGAACTTCTTTTATCTGTTGTGCGTACTCGTTAAGACGCTTAACATCAATACCATCTTTCTGTTCGCCCATTAGGCTCTCTCCGCTAAGTTTTAGCAGAATTCTCTTGAATTTTGTCATTATGTATTTTTGATTATTTAAGATATTATCTTTTCCGCTTGAAGAATTTTTGCATCAGCTCGGTGGCCGCCTCTGCCATCAGTCCGTTTGTTACCGATGTTTTTGGATGAATGGCAGCCGGTGCAATCTTATGATAGCCGCGCTTTTCGTCCTCTGCTCCGTAAACGAGCCGCCCGAGTTGTGACCATCCAATGGCTCCGGCGCACATCACGCATGGTTCTACTGTTACGAACAGCGTGCAGTCGTTCAGGTATTTTCCGCCAAGCATCTGGCTGGCTGCCGTTATTGCCTGAATCTCGGCATGTGCCGTAACGTCGCACAGCGTTTCCGTAAGGTTGTGCGTCTTTGCAATCACCCTGTCGTGGCACACTATTACTGCGCCTATCGGAATTTCGTCCTCGTCAAAAGCCTTCTGTGCCTCGGCAAGAGCCATTTTCATGTAAAAGCTGTCGTCCATATTCCGTGGTTATCTGCGCATATCGTGTTCGGTAAAAAGGGTGGGGCAGTCGTTCTCCTCGTTCTTTCTAATGAAGCCAAGGATAACTTCGCGATACCATCTGCCTCGGTTTGTTATCTTGTATTTTTCAAGATAACGGTCTATGATTTTTGCCTCGTCGTCAGAAAGAAGGCAGACAATGCGTTTCTGTCGCTGAACAGGAGCCTTTTCTGCTCGTTTTCTCAAGTTTGTTTTCATATAAATGCAAAAATAATTTTTTTTGTTTCAACAAAACTAATTTTCTTAAAGTTTTTTATATTTTTGCACATATTATGGCTGAGCATAACAGAATAGGAAATGAAGGTGAAGATGCCGCCGTAGATTATCTTGTTAGGCTGGGATATGATATTCTTCATCGCAACTGGAGATTCGGGCACTATGAACTAGACATCGTTGCCTATGACCCAGACGATAAGAAAGTGGCGGTTATCGAAGTGAAAACACGTTCAACTATAGATTTTGGAAATCCGGAAGATGCTGTAACTGAAGGTAAAATCCGCAGGATAGTCTCGGCAACAGACGCATACATAAATGAGTATGATGTTGACGAGGATGTCAGGTTCGATGTTATGTCGGTGGTAAAGAGTAGTGATAGCGGATGGAAAATCTGCCATATAAAAGATGCTTTTTTCCCTCCCTTGTGGGAATAAGGTTTTGAAACAAAAACATAGCAATTAAATCTTTTGGTACATATGGGATGCAATGACTATATTGTGTTAAACCTGAAATCGACGGCTTCGACCAACGATTTTGTCAGAACTTTGTCTAAGAGTCTGAAACCCGATAATCCGTATGTTGTGGTGCGTACCGACTATCAGACCAACGGACGCGGACAGACTGGAAATTCGTGGGAGTCGGAAGACGGCAAGAATCTGCTTTTCAGCGTTCTGTATCGCCCCAAAAACGTAAAGGCAAAAAATATGTTCTGCCTTTCGCAAGCCATTGCCCTTAGTATTAAGGAAGTGCTGAGCCTATACATCAAGGATGTGACAATAAAATGGCCGAACGATATTTATTGGCATGACAAGAAGATAGCAGGCATCTTGATAGAGAACGAGTTGAGCGGAAAATTCGTTGACTCGTGCATAATGGGTGTTGGCATAAACGTAAACCAAAAGGTCTTTCTGAGCGATGCGCCAAACCCAGTTTCGATGATACAGATAATAAATTCCGAGATTCCCGTAACCGAACTTCTCGAACTTATAATGATAAGGCTGAAGAGTTTCGTTGAACAGATTGAGCGTGGCGAATATCTCAGAATCGAGACAAACTACAGTCATTCGCTCTACCGCGGAAGCGGTTATTACGAGTATGAGGATGATAACGGACGCTTCGTTGCCAAGGTTCACAACATCGAGCCAAACGGCGTTCTTGTATTGCTCGATACCGACGGAAAGATGCGCGAATATCAGTTTAAGGAAGTAAGATTTATTATAAACAATAAAAAAGAGGGTTGATTGGAAAAATCAATCCTCTTTAAAGTCTATATACTCGCCTTCGTCGCTCGAAAATACTTTCTTGTGTCCCGAAGGAGTCTCGTCGGTATTTATGTTTCCGTTCTGCTGTCTGCTGCTGTTTTGTGCATTGCTGAAAGGCTCTTTTCTCGACGTCTTTCTGCCCAGTCCCAAAAAGTTTCTTACCATATTGAATGCCGACAGCACAAGTATGAGAAGGAAAACTATAATCAGCAGTAGGATGAATCCTAATATTCCAAGAATGTGAATCATTTGTTGTAATTGTCTTTATTTCCGTAGGTTGGCGGAGTAACTGTTACATAGTTCAGAAGAACAGACAATATGATGTACCATGCTATTGCGGCCGCAATTCCCGGAATCTTGAGCCATGCTATCAGCACGATGCTAACAGCCAGAAATGTGTATCTTACCTTATTGTCAGCCCAGCTTAGGTTCTTGACTTTCAGCGAGAACATCGGAATCTCTGCCACCAAGGTGTAAGAGAAAATCAACATCAGAAATATCAGCAGCAGAATGTTAAAGTGCTGAGATACAAGAAAATCCTTTGCACCTACAATCAATGCACCCCAAAACAGCGCGTTTGCCGGAGTTGGAAGTCCGATGAACGATGTTGTCTGACGTGTGTCGAGGTTGAACTTGGCCAGTCTGAGAGCCGAGAACGCCGCCATTATGAAGGCTGTGAAAGGCAGAAAAGCCTTCCAACTTACGGGAATGAACGACGGATACTGAACCTGAGTCATTACCGTGAACAGCATTGCCGAAGGAGCAACGCCAAACGTTACGCAGTCGGCAAGCGAGTCGAGTTCCTTTCCTATTGGCGATGACACATGCAGGGCGCGCGCCGTCATTCCGTCGAAAAAGTCGAACACCGCACCGAGTATTATAAACAGAAGGGCTGTCTGCAAGTTGTAGTTGAATGCAGCGCCTGCTGCTATACATCCGCAAATAAGGTTGCAGCATGTAACGGCATTAGGAATGTTATTCTTTATTAAAGACATCTTTTTCTGCTTATTTTAGTTTTGCGATAACAGTTTCGTTACCAACGGTCTTCTGGTTCATATTCACGCAGATTTCAGTTCCGAGCGGAAGATAAACGTCCACTCTCGAACCGAACTTGATGAATCCCATGTGCTCGTCGATATAGCACTGGTCGCCCTCCTCGGCGTATGTAACAATGCGTCGAGCCACGGCTCCGGCAACCTGTCGTGTAAGCACCTCTGTTCCGTCGGCAGTCTTGATGATGACTGTTGAACGCTCGTTGTCGGTACTTGCCTTTGGCAGCCAAGCCTCCATGAATCGGCCGCTGTGATGCTTAACGCTTGTGATTGTTCCCTCAACGGGATACCAGTTGGCATGAACGTTGAACAGGCTCATGAAGATAGAAACCATTATTCTTCTGTCGTGAAAATACTCATTTTCATCAACCTCTTCAATAACAACCACCTTTCCGTCGGCAGGAGCGACAACGATTTTGTTAGTCTCTCCATCATAGATTCTTATAGGGCAACGGAAGAAATTTACGGCAATAGCGTATGCTACGAGTGTTATTGCCAATATCACATAAAATGCTATACTGCAACATTCAAAAAGAGTGTAGTATATTCCAAAGTTAAGAATTGCAAGTAAAATAACTCCTGCAATCAGGATGTGAGTACCTTCGTGATGTAAACGAATTTTTTTTATTTTTTTCCTTATTTTCATTATCGGTATTTGGCCTTTTATCGTGCAAATGTAGCGTTTATTTGCCAAAGATGCAAGTTTTTTATAAATACATTTGAAAAATACTATGTTTTGCTTCTTATTTTTTTACGGGTTGATAACTTTTGTGTAAATTGCAGCGTTTTATAATTTTTTACATTTTTTATGGTAGATTTTGTTCACTTACACGTTCACTCGCAATACTCCATTCTCGACGGACAGGCTTCGATAAAGAAGATGATTGATAAGGCTATAGCCGACGGAATGAAGGGTATGGCGCTTACCGATCATGGCAATATGATGGGCGTGAAGGAGTTTTTTGATGAAATTTCGGGACGCAGGGGAAAGGCAAAAAAAGCCATAAAGGCAGATCAGGAGACTCTCTCGAAGATTGATGATGGAACTTTTGCGCCTGCCGGGGACGAGACACGCTCGGTTGACGAAATCAGGGCTGATTTGCAGAAATCTATCGAAAAGAACAAACGCATAGCCGATTTCATGCCTATCTTCGGATGCGAGATGTATGTTTCGCGCCGCAACGACATGAGACTGAAGGACGGACGTATTGACCAGAGCGGATGGCACCTCATTGTGCTGGCAAAGAACGAGCAGGGATATCACAATCTTATAAAACTGGTGTCTAATTCGTGGATTGACGGATTTTATATGCGTCCGCGAACCGACCGTTCTGAACTCGAACGCTATCACGAGGGCCTGATTGTCTGCTCGGCCTGTATCGGTGGCGAGGTTCCGAGAAAGATTCTCGACGGAAATTACGAGGCGGCAGAGGAAGCCATCCAGTGGTATCACAATCTGTTTGGCGAGGATTACTATCTCGAACTTCAGCGACACGAGGTTAAAGACCCTAATCAGCGTGCCAACCGCGAGACGTTTCCGCTTCAGCAGACGGTTAATGCAAAACTTATTGAATACAGCAATAAATTCGGCATAAAACTGATATGCTCAAACGATAGTCACTTCGTAGACGAGGAGAATGCCGAGGCGCACGACCGCCTTATCTGTTTGGCCACCGGAAGGGATTTGGACGACCCAGCCCGAATGCTCTACACCAAGCAGGAATGGTTCAAAACCCAGCAGGAGATGAACGAGGTGTTCAGCGATGTGCCAGAGGCTTTGGCTAACACGCTCGAGGTGCTTGGCAAGTGCGAAATCTACGATATCGAGCATCCGCCAATCATGCCGTTCTTTGCAATCCCGAAGGAATTCGGAACGGAGGAGGAATATCGCGAGCGCATCACTCCCGAGGAACTCTACAACGAGTTCACGACCGATGAGAACGGCGAGAATCCGCTTCCGAAGGAGGAGGCTGACAGCAAGATTAAGAAACTTGGCGGAATTGACAAGCTGTATCGCATCAAGTTCGAGGCCGACTATCTGGCAAAACTCGCCTACGACGGCGCAAAGAAACTATACGGCGATCCGCTCGAAAAGAACGTTGCCGACCAGATAAAGTTCGAGTTGCACATCATGAAGACGATGGGTTTCCCGGGTTACTTCCTTATTGTGCAGGACTTCATCAACGCGGCGTTCAACGAACTGGGCGTTTCGGTTGGTCCGGGACGTGGCTCGGCTGCCGGCTCTACGGTGGCATATTGCTTGGGCATCACTAAAATCGACCCAATCAAGTACGACCTTCTGTTTGAGCGTTTCCTAAATCCCGACCGTATCTCGCTTCCCGATATCGATACCGACTTTGATGATGATGGCCGTGGCGAACTTCTGCGCTGGGTTACCGAGAAATACGGAGCCGAGAAGGTGGCGCACATCATTACATACGGCGCAATGGCTACAAAATCGGCGATAAAGGATGTTGCGCGAGTTCAGAAACTTCCGCTCGAGATATCGAACAAACTTTGCAAACTTATTCCCGATAAGTTGCCCGACGGTTTGAAGATGAATCTGCCGAACGCAATAAAATGCATTCCCGAACTTCAGCAGGCTGAGACATCGCCCGACGACAATCTGCGCGACACGATAAAGTACGCCAAGATGCTCGAGAACAACATCCGAAACACCGGCGTTCATGCCTGCGGAACAATCATCTGCCGCGACGCAATTTCCGACTGGGTTCCGGTGAGCACCGCCGAGGACAAGGAAACGGGCGAGAAACTGAGTTGTACGCAGTACGACGGACACGTTATCGAATCAACAGGACTCATCAAGATGGACTTCCTTGGTCTGAAAACGCTTTCTATCATAAAGGAAGCCATCGAGAACATAAAATACAGCCTTGGCGTAATCGTTGATGAGACAAAATTCCGTCTCGACGACCCTGCCACATACAAGCTATATAGCGACGGCCGAACCATCGGTACGTTCCAGTTCGAGTCGCCCGGAATGCAGAAGTATCTTCGCGAACTTCAGCCTTCAACGTTCGAGGATCTAATTGCCATGAACGCCCTCTACCGTCCGGGTCCTATGGATTATATTCCCGACTTCATCGACCGTAAACTTGGACGCAAGCCGGTAGAATACGATATAGACTGTATGCAGAAGTATCTGAAGGATACCTATGGAATTACCGTGTATCAGGAGCAGGTGATGTTGCTTAGCCGACAACTTGCCGACTTTACCCGAGGCGAGAGCGATGCCCTTCGTAAGGCGATGGGTAAGAAGAAGAAGGACATCGTTGACAAGATGAAGCCTAAGTTTATCGAGGGCGGAAAGAAGAACGGACACGACCCGGCAATTCTCGACAAGATTTGGGGCGACTGGGAGAAATTTGCGTCATACGCCTTCAACAAGAGTCACGCAACGTGCTACTCGTGGGTTGCCTATCAGACGGCTTACCTCAAGGCACACTATCCGGCGCAGTATATGGCAGCCGTTATGAGCCGAAGTTTGAACAGCATAACCGATGTTACCAAACTGATGGACGAGTGCAAGAGCATGGGCATAAAGACGCTCGGACCGGATGTGAACGAGTCGGGCGTTAAGTTTGCCGTAAACCACAAGGGAAACATCCGTTTCGGAATGGGAGCCGTTAAGGGAGTGGGCGAGAGTGCCGCTCTTGCCATTATCTTGGAGCGCGAGCAGAACGGTGCTTTCAAAGACATCTTCGACATGGTTGAGCGCGTAAACCTCTCGGCATGTAACCGCAAGGCTGTCGAAAACCTTGCATACGCCGGAGCGTTCGACTCGTTCGGCATTAAGCGCGAGCAGTTCTTTGCGCCAAACAGCAAGGGCGAACTGTTTATCGACTGCCTTATAAGATACGGAAACCAGTATCAGACGGTTAAGAAGGAAGCCACAAACTCGCTCTTCGGCGGATTCGATGCCGTTGAGATAGCCAGGCCTGCCATCCCTAATGCCGAGGAATGGACGGCTCTTGAGAGGCTGAACCGCGAGAAGGACCTTGTGGGAGTGTATCTTACTGCCCATCCGCTCGACGAGTATGCCGTTATCCTGAACGAGGTGTGCAACACATCTGCCGCCGCCCTGAAGGACAAGGACAATCTGCCTGCCGACCGCGAGACGATAACCGTTGGCGGAATAATAACTGGCAAGCGCGAGGGCATAAGCAAGAACGGAAAGCCATTCGGTATCGTAAGTCTCGAAGATTTCAACGGCGCTGGCGAACTGGCTCTCTTTGGCGACAGCTGGACTAAGTGGCGCGACATCATTACCGTTGGAGTGGCAATCTTTGTAGAGGCAGGCTTCGAGGTGAGCCGATACGACCCTTCAAAGCGATTCTTCGTAATTAAGAGGATTCAGTACCTTAACGATGTGAGCACAAAGCTCATCGACCGCATAACCATCACCATGCCAATCGACAGCATCGACAAAGAGTGCGTGTCAAACCTCTATTCGCTCTCGGAGATGGCAAACGGAACGGCTGAACTCGACTTCAAGATAAAAGATTCTGACGGAATGTCGTACCTGCTCTTCCAATGCAAGAAGTTCAAGGTGAATCTAAACAGAAATCTCTACGAATATATAAAGTCTAACTCCAGATGGGAACTCAACGTTGACTACTCGATGGAACAGGCTTGAGAAAAATAAGAATGTGTTTAACCAATTAAAACAGTAAGAATTATGGCTTTACAGATTGATTCAGACAACTTAAAGGAGCTTTTGGCTGGTGAAAAGCCTGTTGTGCTCGACTTTTGGGCTACTTGGTGCGCTCCATGCCGCATGATTTCTCCAATCATCGAGGAACTTGCGCAGCAGTACGAGGGGAAGGTAGTTATAGGCAAGGTCGATGTCGAGGAAAACGAAGACTTGGCTGTTGAGTACGGCGTCAGAAACGTGCCTACAATTCTCTTTATAAAGAACGGCGAGGTTGTTGACAAGCAGGTGGGCGCAGCCTCAAAGTCGGCTTTCGAAGAGAAGATTAAGGCTTTGTTGTGATTTTTAACTTTAAGAAGGAAATAAATTATTTATGTCAGACGGATTGGACGAAATAATGTCGGCTGTAGGAGGCGACATTGAAGAGGTTAATTATGTGCGAAGCCACATCTCTCCCGAACTTCAGGCTAAGTTCGACGATGAGCAGATACAGTATTTTGTAGATGTCATCTTTGAGTACATAGACAGCAAGGACGAGGACGAGGAGATTGTGGTAGACGACGTGGCACAATATGTCGTTGCTCAGGCAAAGAAAGAAGAATTCGGAGTATTCAGCCTCGACGACATCTCGGCAGTTGTAGACGCCGACTTGGACTTCCTCGAGGGAGTTGAATGAAACAGATAGAGCCATCTCTTTTTATTGAATAAGAGATGGCTTTTTGTTTGTGTCTTGTGTTGGGTATTCAATAATTTTTTAGAGGAGACACGATGAAATATTTGTATATTCTTATAATAGTATTCTTGCTTGCATGTTCTTCAAATGTCCCATGTTAAGGCACTCGGATTCTGAAACCCGAGTGAGCGAGATACATCTGGCGTTTCAGCGTTTCAGCGTTTCAAGTGTTTCAGAGGGTATATTATTGTTTCGAAACCTTTATATATAATATATAACTAATTAATAATAAATAAGTTATATAATATAGAATAAGAAATTGAAACCTGCATAGGGGTATCTGAAACGCTGAAACGCTGAAACGCTTTGTGCGTTAAAGTTTTTATTATCAATTGTTTATGGATTTCTACAAAGGCAAGTAACACAAAAATCCGTTACAACATTCCCCTAAAAAGATGCAGAAAAAGGCTAAAACATCCCAATTCAGCATCGGCATCGGACGAGAGAACGCATTTCCCGAAAAAATCCCGAACGAATCCCGAAGGCATTTTGAACTGATTGCAGATGTATATTTCTGTTTATGGGTAGTTTTCCGTAAGTTCTGAGTACATAGACAGCAAGGATGAGGACGAGGAGATTGTGGTTGACGACGTTGCGCAGTATGTCGTTGCTCAGGCTAAGAAAGAAGAATTCGGAGTTTTCAGCCTCGACGACATCTCAGCAGTTGTAGATGCCGACCTCGACTTCCTTGAAGGAGTTGAATGAAAGAACTAAAAATCCATCTCTTTTTATTAGGAGGTGGATTTTTTTGTGACTGAAGAAGAGTTCAGAAAAACTGCAACGTAATAAGATTTTCCGATGAAAGGTCTTATAGCCTTATTGTATTTTCATTCTCGTATTCTGTGAGTGTTTCTGGATAGTATAAAATATTGCCTACATATTCATTTGTCATTTCTATGTGATATTCTTTATACGAATCAATTTTTACTTTTTTCCATGCCTTTTTTTCTATTTCAGGATTCCAATAAGAGATTATAAAATACACTAAGTCTTTTTTCTTATCATAAACACCCCAGAATGGGGTTGATTTAGAGAACTCGTTTTTGTATATATTCACGGTTGTTGGTCTGAGGCAAATCAGATAATGATATCCATGATCATCGTAAAGATACTTGGCTGAAACAATATCTCCCTCTATGTAGAAAGACGATACTTTCCTTCTTTCAACTTCACATTCTGGAGTTTCTGGATTTGTAAGAAATAGTATGCCATAAATACATGCAACCGCCCACACCGTAAACATTACGATGCCAATACATATAAATATCTTTATCTTCTTCTCTATGCTCATTTATGCTGATTTAGATTAGTCTTGCTTTTATACTTGCTCCACGGAACTTTCTTGCCTTCAAAAAACAAATCGTATCCGTCGGTTCCGTAGCCATTGCCAAGGTATCTGAAATCCGAAGGTCTCACTCCCGAAACAATGTATTCGGCAAAATAACATCCGCCGAATTCATCAGCATCCTCGCATATAACATGGAGTGGGTAATATACGTGATTTTTGTCTTTTGCATATTCGCTTCCAATACAAACACTAAATGTTTCGGCATCAACATATTCCATAGGCTTTATGGCATCCCATATTGATTTTCCGTAATAGTGTCCGCCATATATTTTATCTCCTACACGGGTATATCCTTCAATAGTTCTTTTGTCTGACAGATGTTGCCATGTTCCTGCATCTTTAAAGTCTATGTGCTTTCGGCACAAGGTAAGGCAGAGAAGCAGGCAAGTGAATAATGTTATCTTGCCCAACATTCTTTTTGTTGTAAGGTGAGAATAGATATGCTTAGTCATTTTCTGTCGACTTAAATTTCTTCGCGTTCGGGACGTAAATTGAGATTTTGTTGAAAATGAGGCTCGGTTTTTGTATTCAAGAAGCCATCTTCTACAAGTTGGCTGTAAGAGATGGCTTCTCGTTTTCTTTGTTATCAGAACGAAACGGTTCTTGAGCCGTCTTCGTTCTCTACGATGGTTACCTTTACGGCATCCTCGGGCAGAAGTTCCTCTATCAGTTCGGGCCACTCTATGAAGCAGAGCGCGCCGCTGTAGAAGTAATCTTCGTAGCCCATGTCGTAAACCTCGTCGAGTTTCTTTATGCGGTAGAAGTCGAAGTGGTAGATTAGTTCGCCCGTTGTGTCGCTACGGTATTCGTTTACGATGGCGAATGTTGGCGATGCCACCGTGTCGGTTACTCCCAGTTCCTCGCATACGGCCTTGGTGAAGGTTGTCTTGCCTGCGCCCATCTTGCCGTAGAATGCAAATACTGTGTTCTGGTCTATTGCAGCCACAAACTGCTTGGCTGCCTCTTTGATGTTATCTAATGAGTCGATTTTTATTTCCATAATTCTTATATATTTTTAGTTTCGTTTTTTTCCTTGTAGAGTTATCAGCGGAACAATCATCTCTTCAAGCGATATTC
>Ga0256407_10001188_pt1 | contig 56517 bp, 53 predicted proteins | sample RumenRJG_04DNA_FD_193489 | JGI IMG/M metagenome (GOLD analysis project Ga0256407, IMG submission 193489) | Bovine rumen microbial communities from Lethbridge, Alberta, Canada - RJG_04 | ecosystem: Host-associated > Mammals > Digestive system > Stomach > Rumen | place: Canada: Alberta... | reverse complement strand
TGTCAACTAAAACTGCACGGCTTTTTCGCTTGTGTCTATCGATTCAGTACGACAACTACAAAAGCGTCTACAGAATCAGCTAATGAAGAGAAAAAGTGTCTAGTGAAATCAGGAAAAGTCAGTTTTGGGACGCAATACCTATGGTTTTAGACTGCAATACCTATGGTTTTAGAAGCTAAAACCTATGCTTTTAAAGAAGATTAGATATAAAACTCTGACGGATCGATCAACCCCGCACGAAGCGCGTACTTCACCGCTTCGTGCGCTGTGTTTATACCCAGTTTGCGGAAGATGTTCTTTCGATGGGTGGTGATGGTGTGGATGCTCGAGAAACGCTCGGCAGCAATCTCTTTGGTGGTCTTACCCTGTGCAATCGCCTTGACAATCTCTGTCTCGGTCTGCGTGAGCAGGTCGGGCTTTTCCTCTTCCTGCTGCTGGGTGATGATGGCCTCGAGGGCCCGCTGACTGAGGTAGCGGGTGTGGTTACCCACAGCCTGTAAGGCTTCACGAATCTCGCTCATAGGACCGTCTTTGAAGACCACACTGAACTGATGGGATGAGTAAACCACACGACGGATGAACTGAGGTGTCAGTTCGTCGCTGATAAGAAGCCAGTCAGACAGGTTAAACCGCTCTGCAATAATCAGGAGCTGATCCTCGTCGGCGAAGTCGAACAACGTATAGTCGAGCAGCACGGCAGCACTCTCATGCTCCCTGAGCAGGTCAACAAGTCCTGACCTGTCAAAAGCGCGATAGATCACATTCTCTTCATCTTTCCGAAGAAGACTCTCCAGTGCAAACCGTGTGAGTTCCTGGTTGTCGGCAATGATGTACTTTCTCATAAACGACGGTTTTAGGGTGCGAAGGTACGAAAATTCAGGTAATCTGCCAAATCCAATGTGAACTTTGACAGATTACCCTTTTTATTCTTAATTTTTCAACTTCAATTCTTCAATTTTTCAATTCTTCCATTCTTAAATCTTCTCCAGCGCCTGAGCCAGATCGTCGATGATGTCATCAATGTGCTCTGTACCGATGCTTAGACGGATGGTTGACGGTGTGATGTGCTGCTCAGCCAGTTCCTCGGGTGAGAGCTGTGAGTGGGTAGTGGTGTAGGGATGGATCACCAGACTCTTCACATCAGCTACGTTTGCCAGCAGTGAGAAGATCTGCAGCGCATCGATGAATTTCCAGGCCTCTTCCTGACCACCCTTGATCTCGAAGGTGAAGATGCTACCGGCACCATTGGGGAAGTATTTCTTGTAGAGCTGGTGGTCGCGATGACTCTCTAGGGCTGGATGGTTCACCTTTGCCACCTTCGGGTGCTTGGCAAGGAAATCAACCACCTTCAGGGCGTTCTCCACATGACGCTCTACGCGCAGACTCAGTGTCTCTACACCCTGCAAGAGGATGAAGGCGTTGAAGGGAGAGATGGCAGCACCGGTATCGCGCAGGATGACGGCACGGATACGGGTAACGTAAGCGGCTGCACCAACAGCGTCTGCGAACACGATACCATGGTAGGATGGATCCGGTTTAGCCAAAGTGGGGAACTTATCGGGATTAGCCTTCCAGTCGAACTTTCCACCATCTACGATGACACCACCCAGTGAAGATCCATGACCGCCCAGGAACTTGGTGGCAGAATGAACGACGATGTCAGCACCATGCTCCAGCGGTCGGATGAGATAAGGTGTACCGAAGGTGTTATCTACGATAAACGGAATACCGTGCTTGTGGGCCACGGCAGCCACGCCTTCGAGGTCGAGCACATCAGAGTTCGGATTACCGAATGTCTCTGCGTACACCACTTTTGTATTGGGCTTGATGGCAGCTTCAAGTGCATCAAGGTCGTTTACATTGATAATGGTATTACTGATACCCTGTGTTGACAGCGTATGGGTGATGAGGTTATAGGAACCGCCATAGAGGTTGTCGGCAGCCACGATATGATCACCCGCCTGTACAATGTTTTGCAGGGCATAGGTAATGGCAGCAGCACCAGAGGCAACAGCCAGACCGGCCACACCACCCTCAAGGGCAGCTACACGATCCTCGAACACACCCTGTGTGGAGTTGGTCAGACGACCGTAGATATTACCTGCATCACGAAGACCGAAGCGGTCGGCTGCATGCTGTGAGTTACGGAACACATAGCTGGTGGTCTGGTAGATAGGCACCGCACGTGCATCGGTTGCGGGGTCAGCCTGCTCTTGGCCTACATGGAGTTGCAGTGTCTCAAAACGATAATTTTTCTTTGTACTCATAATCTTATCCTTTCTTTAATTATTTGTTTTATTATTTTTATTTATGTTCTTTTGTCCTTTTGTCTAAAAACATGTCCTTCTGTCTAAACACGTTCTTATATCATTTCGACGGTGCAAAGTTACGGACTTTAGGAATATCTTCCAAATATCTATTGATTATTAGAAGATATATCTAAATCCGCGTTCTAAAAAGAATGATATTCTTAATACCCCTTTCTGACACTCCATGTAAAAGAAAAATATTCTTTTCCTTCGCTAAGTCGGAATAAAATCGTACCTTTGTAGCCATGAAAGATTCCGTTTTGATTCTAAGTGGTGGTATGGATAGCACCACCTTATTATATGATATGCGTGAGCGTATCGCCCTTGCCGTGTCGTTCGACTACGGTAGTAACCACAATGCGAAGGAGATTCCCTTTGCCCGTTGGCATTGTGAGCAGTTGGGCATCCGTCATATCGTTATTGAGCTCGGCTTCATGCATCAGTATTTCAAGAGTTCCCTGCTGGAAGGGGCCGATGCGATACCCGAAGGACAATATGCTGACGATAATATCACCTCTACGGTCGTTCCCTTCCGTAACGGTATCATGCTCTCGATAGCAGCTGGTATAGCCGAGAGTAATGGGTTGAAGTATGTGATGATGGCTAACCACGGAGGTGACCATACCGTCTATCCCGACTGTCGTCCGGCATTTGTGGAGGCGATGAGTGCAGCCACCAAGGCCGGTACGTTCCCCGGTATCGAGGTGCTTGCTCCCTATACGAACATCAGTAAGATTGATATTGCCAAGAAAGGAAAGGCGCTGGGAATAGACTACTCCAAGACGTGGAGTTGCTATAAAGGTGGTGATGCGCCTTGTGGGAAGTGTGCTACCTGTATTGAACGCGAAGAGGCGTTGCGCGAGGCTGGAATCATACAATAACATAATAAAAACAATTGACTTATGAAAAGGTATCTTTTTTCGTTGATCATGATATGCGTGGTAAGCATACATGTATCCGCACAGTCATATCCTTATCAGAACCCCAACCTGAGTGCCAAGGAAAGGGCTAAAGATCTGTGCTCACGTCTAACCCTTGAAGAGAAGGCACAGCTGATGCTCGATGAGAGTCCGGCCATTCCTCGTATGGGCATCAAGAAGTTTTTCTGGTGGAGCGAGTCCCTTCATGGTGCTGCGAACATGGATCATGTAACAGTGTTCCCTGAGCCTATTGCCATGGCAGCATCGTTCAATCCTTCCTTGTTATATAAGGTGTTCGACATCGCTTCCACGGAGTTCCGGGCACAGTATAACGAACGCATGTATCGTGGTTCGGGAGAGGACGAGAAATTCCACAGTCTGAGTGTCTGGACACCGAATGTGAACATCTTCCGTGATCCGCGTTGGGGCAGGGGACAGGAGACCTATGGTGAAGATCCTTACCTGACCTCCGTGATGGGTACACAGGTGGTGAAAGGTTTGCAGGGTCCAGAGGATGCGAAATACCGTAAGCTATGGGCTTGTGCCAAGCACTATGCCGTGCACAGCGGACCCGAATACACCCGTCATACAGCCAATCTCACGAATGTTTCCCCAAGGGATATGTGGGAAACGTACATGCCTGCCTTCAAGACCTTGGTGCAGGATGCGAAGGTGCGTGAGGTGATGTGTGCCTACCAGCGTCTTGACGATGATCCGTGCTGCGGTTCCCAGCGTTTACTTCAGACCATCCTCCGCGATGAGTGGGGATTCCAGTATCTGGTGGTGAGCGACTGTGGTGCCGTGAGCGATTTCTATGAGTCGCATAAGTCATCTTCCTCACCCGTACATGCTTCTGCCAAAGCTACCATAGCTGGTACCGACGTGGAGTGTGGTTTTGGGTATGCTTACAAGAGCATTCCTGAAGCCGTGCGTCGTGGCTTTATCACCGAAGAGGAAGTGGATAAGCATGTGATCCGTTTGTTGGAAGGTCGTTTCGACCTTGGTGAGATGGACGATCCTTCGCTGGTGGAGTGGTCGAAGATTCCTTATTCGAAGATGTCGTGCAAGGAGCATGCCCAGACAGCCGTCGATATGGCCCGTCAGACCATCGTGCTCCTGCAGAACAAGAATGATATTCTCCCCCTGAAGAAGAATGCTGAGAAGATCGCCGTGATTGGTCCTAATGCTGACAATGCCCCTATGATGTGGGGTAACTACAACGGTATGCCGAACCATACCGTCACCATTCTCGACGGTATCAAGAGCAAACTTAATATAAAAAGTTCAAAGTTCAAAGTTCAAAGTTCAAAGTTGTTCTATCATCCCGGGTGCGACCTGACCTACGACAAGGTGTTCGACTGTCTGATGGGCACCCAGTGCTCCTTCCAAGGGAAGAAGGGTGTGAAGGGTACCTTCTGGAACAACCGTAAGATGGAAGGCAAGCCTGTTACTACCCAGTATTACACCACACCGTTGGCTGTCACCACGGCAGGAATGCATAACTTCGCCCCTGGGGTGCAGTTAGAGGATTTCTCCGCCAAGTACGAAACGGTGTTCACCCCGAAAGAGAGTGGAGAATATGTGGTGAACGTGGAAGGCTGTGGTCATTTCGAACTCTATATCGACGGAGAGCAGAAATTCATGCATCATATCTGGCGCACTACGCCTAACCGTGTGACCATCCAGGCAGAGAAGGGAAAGAGCTATAACATCGAAGTACGCTTCTCGCATGTCCACACCTATAACGCCAACCTGAAGATCAACATCGCCAAGGAACAGTCTATCGACTACCAGCAGGTGATCGCTCAGCTGAAGGGTATCGACAAGGTAATCTTCGTGGGAGGTATCTCTGCTGCTCTCGAAGGGGAGGAGATGCCCGTGGATATCGAAGGCTTCAAGGGTGGCGACCGCACGAACATCGAACTACCGAAGGTGCAGCGCGACTTCCTCAAGGCACTCAAGGAGGCTGGTAAGCAGGTAATCTTCGTGAACTGCTCCGGCTCATGTATTGCCCTGGAGCCCGAGGCTGAGAACTGCGAGGCCATCGTACAGGCTTGGTACGCCGGTCAGGAGGGTGGTACGGCCATTGCCGACGTGCTCTTCGGCGACTATAACCCCAGCGGTAAGCTGCCCGTGACCTTCTATAAGAACAGTAAGCAGTTGCCCGATTACGAGGACTACTCCATGAAGGGTCGTACCTACCGTTATTTCAACGATCCGCTCTTTGCCTTCGGTTATGGCTTGAGCTATACCACTTTCGCTATCGACAATCCCCAGCTCACTATCGACAATGCTGGTAACGGTAAGCTTTCTGTGGAAGTGGCCAATACAGGTAAGCGCGATGGTACCGAAGTGGTGCAGCTGTATATCCGTGATCTCTCAGATGCCGACGGACCGAGCAAGTCGCTCCGTGGCTTCCAGCGGGTGAACGTGAAGGCAGGACAGAAAGCTACTGCAACCATAGCGCTTACACCGAAGAGTTTTGAGTTCTGGGATGCCGAGAGCAATACCATGCGCACCAAACCTGGGCGGTATGAGATTCTCTACGGAAGCAGTTCACAGGACAAGGATCTGAAGCGTCAGACCATCACCATCCAATAGTCACATTAACATCAAGCTATATGAAGAAAAGTATTATTTTTACCCTGTTTCTGGTTGTTGCCCTCGCAGCTGAAGCCCAGCCACGTCGAAATGCGCAGCCTCGTATCCTGTTACCTGCTGAGTTAGACAGCACAAGGATCCAGAACCCGATGCTGTGGGCCGACGTGCCCGATCCTGATATCATCCGCGTGGATGATACCTTCTATCTTGTCTCTACCACGATGCACCTGATGCCAGGTGCACCGGTCATGGCGTCGAAGGACCTTCGAAACTGGGAGACCATCGGTTATATCTTTGATAAGCTCACCGATTCACCGAAGTATGACCTGCTGGAAGGAACGGTCTATGGCCGCGGTCAGTGGGCTACCTCACTGCAATATCATAACGGTAAGTTCTATGCCCTGTTGGCTCCCAACGAGCAGGGGGCCATGGGCGACACCTATATCTTCTCTGCCGAGAAAGCTGCAGGTCCGTGGAACCTTGTGTCAAGAATGCGCCATTTCCACGACTGCTCCCTGTTCTTCGATGATGACAACAGAGTGTATGTGATCTATGGCACGGGTGAGATGATGGAGCTGAAACCCGATCTCTCTGATGTCATTGAAGGGACCTACCAGCATATCTTCCAGCGTGAGGCTGATGAGAACGGACTCCTGGAGGGTTCGCGCATGATCAAGCATAACGGGAAGTACTACCTGCTGATGATCTCCCAGGCTAACGGTCCTGGACGGCATCGTCGTGAGGTATGTTACCGTGCAGACGATATTCACGGTCCGTACGAGAAGAACGTGATTCTGGAGAGTGAGTTCAGTACCTTTGGCTATGTAGGACAAGGTACGATTGTGGATACGAAGGACGGCGACTGGTATGGTGTCATCTTCCAGGATCGCGGTGGTGTAGGACGAGTGCTTACACTCTCTCCCTGTCGTTGGATTGACGGATGGCCGCTGATTGGTGACGAGAACGGAAAGGTGCCTTTGACCTTGCGTCCGCTGAAGAGTGGCGAACCAGAGACTACCATCGTGAAAGCTGATGATTTCTCAGATTCCAAGCTCGGTCTGCACTGGCAATGGAACCACAATCCCATCGACAAGGCATGGTCGTTGACAGAACGTCCTGGATTCCTGCGCTTAAAGACCAACCGTGTGGTGGAGAACCTCTATCTGGCTCCGAACACGTTGACGCAGCGTATGGAGGGTCCGGCATGTAGTGCCTGTGTCCTGATAGACTATTCGCATATGAAGGATGGCGACTGCGCCGGTTTTGCGGTATTCAACAGCGACACCGGTTCGCTTACCTTGAAGAAAAGAGGAAAGAAGGTATATCTGGAGATGGAAGAATTGTCGGCGCAGTTGTCCGATCGGGAGAAGGCTATCACCAAATACGACGAGAAGATGATATCGGGAGTTGCGCTCTCGTCTAAGTCATCCAAGGTTTGGCTGCGCATCGATGGTGACTTTACTCCTGTTCCGCGTGGTGGTAAGGATGCGGCCAATTTCTACTATAGCATCGACGGTGAGAATTGGACACAGATCGGTACCAAGGACTACAAGATGCGTTTCGACTGGCGTCGTTTCTTCATGGGATCGAAGTACAGCATCTTCAACTATGCTACCAAGAAAGCGGGCGGCTACATCGATGTGGATCGGTTTGATTATACTAGAGGTGAGAAGTGAGAGGTGAGAAGTGAGAAGTGAGAGGTGAGAGAATAGTATATGAGATTGTGGCATTATGATGGTAATCTCTGACCTCTCACCTCTCACCTCTAATAATCCATATGAATAAATGTAGAGAATTCAACAAGCGCGAAGCCCTGAAGTTTACGCAGTTCAGTAACAAGGGCTATGCACTCTTCTCTTGTCTGGGGAAGGTGGTACTTGTTGGTGTCCTCAGCGTCCCTACGCTCACTTATGCGAAGGCCGACGGTGTGAGTACGGATACCGACAAGGTGGATTCCACCACCTGGAAGACCAACAGGGAGGTAGTGCTCGATGGGGTCGAAGTAACCGGCTCGCGCGCTCCGCTTACCTTAGGGCAAGCGGCGAGAATGGTAGTTGTACTGGACCGCGATCAGATTGCGCAGGCGCCAGTACAGAGTGTTAACGATTTGCTGAAATACGCCGTCGGCGTGGATGTCAGACAGCGGGCTCCATTGGGTGCGCAGACCGACATCAGTATCCGGGGAGGCACCTCAGAGCAAATCACCATCCTGCTCAACGGCATCAATATCTGTGATCCCCAGACAGGGCACAATGCCTTTGATCTTCCTATCGACATCAGTGACATAGAACGTATCGAGGTGCTGGAAGGACCGGCAGGGCGTGTCTTTGGCACTTCCTCTCTGCTGGGAGCTATCAACGTGGTGACGAAGATGCCTAAGCAGACCAGTGCCGATGTGCATGCAGAAGGGGGCTCCTTCGGCTATCTCTCATCGGGTGCACGAGGGAACTGGCTGTACGGCAAATGGAACAATCAAGTGAGTGGTAGCTATGCCCGTAGCGATGGCTACAGTCGTTCAAAGGATGGTGGTCTGAATGCTGGCTTCGAAGGCAGTAAGCTGTTCTACCAAGGACAGTATGAAGACGATGCCTTGCGGGTCAGCTGGCATGCGGGAGTCCGCATGAAAGGGTGGGGCAGCAGTACGTCGTACGCCACACCGAAATGGAAGGCTGATAACCAGTTTGAGCATACCGATAAGATATACACGGCCATTCAGGCAGAGACGAAGCAGGGCACCTTCCATTTCCATCCTTCCATCTATTGGAACCAGAGTCGTGATCGCTACGAAGGCTATCACGGTCAGCCGGATTTGATGAAGTATAATTATAACAGGTCGAATGTCTGCGGAGTGAACCTGAACAGCTATTTCGACTGGGTTGGCGGGCGCACAGCCTTTGGGGCTGAGTTCCGCAATGAAGACCTGGTGAGCGGAAACCTCGGTGAGCCCTTGCATACACCCGTTCATATCCATGGTACCGACCGTGACTATACGCTCGGACTGAACCGTACGAACATGAGTTTCCATCTGGAGCATAACATCCTGTTACGGCAGTTCACGCTCTCTGCGGGCTTCATCGCCGTGAAGAACACGTGGAACGAGATGCCGTTCAAGGTATATCCGGGTATAGATATGAGCTATCGACTGGGGAACCATTGGAAGGTATATGCCTCTTATAACTCCTCGTTGCGCATGCCGTCGTTCACGGAACTGTACTATAGCGTAGGCGGTCATAAGGCCGACAAATACCTGAAACCCGAGGAACTGCATGCCGTGGAAGGCGGGGTGAAATACCTCTCGCGTGTGGTTACTGCCAGTGCCAGCGTGTTCCATCATCATAGCAGGAACATGATCGACTGGATTCTCGACACCTCCGTGACTGATCCGGTATGGGAAAGCGTGAACCATACGAAGGTGAACACCATGGGCGTTGAAACAGCCTGTGATATCCATTTCCATGAGTTGTGGCCATCCCAGCAGTTCCTGCAGTCGTTCCGCATAGCCTATACCTACCTGAATGAAGACAAGAAGGCAGGAGAGCATATCCAGTCGCAGTATTCCTTGGAGTATCTCCGTCACAAGCTGACGGCTTCCTTGCAACTGCATCTGATCTCGTATCTGGATATGGGCATCAACTACCGTTTCCAGGACCGTGTGGGCAACTATACCAATCTGGAGGGAGAAACCAAGAGCTACTCCCCCTATGGTATCACCGATGTGCGTCTGTCCTGGAACCATCCGCGCTATACCTTGTATGTAGAGGGTAACAATCTCTTCGACAAGACCTATGTGGATTACGGACTGGTGCCGCAGCCGGGACTTTGGATTAATTCTGGCATAAAATGCTATTTTTAGAGGTGAGAAGTGAGAGGTTAGAGGTGAGAGAATAGTATTTGAGATGATGGCAATATGAACTATATGGTAATCTCTCACCTCTCACTTCTCACCCCTCACCTCTTATTATCTACCCAAACAACTCCCTGAGTGCCTCTTCCACTTTCCGGACTGGATGCAGTTCAATCTTGAACTTCTTTGTGTTCAGTCCGGAAAGATTATGTTTGGGGATAATCATGTGCTGGAAGCCTAGTTTCTCGGCTTCAGCGATGCGCTGCTCGATGCGGTTGACCGGTCGTACCTCCCCGCTCAGTCCTACCTCTCCTGCCATGCACCACCCTGATTCAATGGGGGTGTCAACATTACTCGATAACACTGCGGCAATAACACTGAGGTCCATGGCGAGGTCGGTCACCCTTAAACCGCCGGCGATATTGATAAACACATCCTTCTGCATCAGTTTGAAGCCCACCCTTTTCTCCAATACCGCCAACAGCATGTTCAGTCGGCGTTGGTCGAACCCGGTAGCTGAACGCTGGGGTGTACCATAGGCAGCAGAGGAAACCAAGGCCTGGGTCTCTACAAGGAACGGACGGATGCCCTCAATAGCAGAAGAGATGGCAATACCACTCAGACCGTCATGATCCTGTGTCAGCAACAGTTCCGATGGATTACTCACCTGACGGAGTCCGCTTTCCTGCATCTCGTAGATGCCTAATTCCGATGTACTGCCAAAGCGGTTCTTGATGCTTCGCAGGATGCGGTACATATAATGCTGGTCGCCTTCAAACTGGATAACAGTATCTACGATATGCTCTAAGATCTTCGGTCCTGCCAGTGTTCCCTCCTTGGTGATATGACCGATCAGGATGACGGGCACGCCACTCGACTTGGCAAAGCGGAGCAGGGCAGAGGCACATTCGCGTACCTGAGAGATGCTTCCCGGTGAGCTCTCCACATCCTCGGTGGAGATGGTCTGAATGGAGTCAATCACCACCAGCTCGGGCTGCACTTCCTTGATATGGTCAAAGATAGCCTCAAGAGAGTTCTCACATAATATGAGGAAGTTCTCAAGAGAAGAATGTAATTGTCCATTATCAATTGTCAATTGTCCATTGCTTAAAATGCGCTCTGCGCGCATTTTAAGCTGGTGTGCACTTTCCTCACCGCTTACATACAACACCTTTTTCTCGGGCATGCGGAGGGCGGTCTGCAACGAAAGGGTACTCTTACCGATGCCTGGCTCACCACCAAGAAGGACGATGCTGCCAGGAACCAATCCGCCACCTAACACGCGGTTCAGCTCATCATCATGCATATCAACTCTTGGTTCATCTTTTGCAGATATCTCTCTGAGTCGCAACACCTTGGCCGCATTACCACCTCTATTGGATATTGTCCCGTTACCGAAACTTCCTCTTCCTTTGGAAGGGGATGAAGGGATGCTGATCTCCTTGAAGGTGTTCCATTGTCCGCAGGCCGGACACTTCCCGATCCACTTCGCTGATTCCTGTCCGCAGTTCTCGCAGACGTATGCTATCTTGTCTTTTGCCATGTCTCTCAATTATTTCTGCAAAAATACAAAAAAAACTGAAATACGCTCCACGAATCATACTAATTTTACGAATTCTTTTGTCAGTACTTTCGTAATACAAAATAAATGATTACTTTTGCATCGCCCTTAAAGGTTATGCAATGAGGAGATATTTTGTATTCATGATATTGAGCCTGTTCCTTTTCTCATGCGGGAAATCGTATGAGGAACAGAAACGTTTGTCGCGGGCAGAGAAGGCACGACTGGCAAAAGAAGATTCTTTGGCGTTGAAGGTGGGCACGTTGCCTACACTCGACTGTCTGCCGCTCTTCGTGGCCTACGACCATCATTTCTTTGAGAAATTCGGTGAAGACGTGCGCATCAAGCCCTATCAGTCGCAGATTGACTGTGACGACGCTATGCTGAAAGGGAAGATCGAAGGGAATGTGACCGACGTTGTGCGGGCCCAGCGTATGCGTCATAGGGGAACGGCCCTACGATATGTATCTTCCACCAATGCCTATTGGCAGTTGTTCGGTAACCGCTTGTCGCGTATCCACGAGGTGAAGCAGTTGCAGGATAAGATGGTGGGTATGGCCCGCTATTCCGTGACCGATATGCTGACTTCCATGGCCGTTGATAGTGCCAAGCTGAAGTCGGAATATGTGTTCCGCATCCAGATCAACGATCCTGTCATCCGTCTGCGAATGCTGGTCAACAACGAACTCGATGCGATGTTCTTCACGGAGCCGCAGGCAACAGCGGCACGTATCCAGAAACACCCCGTACTGATGGATTCGCGCAAAAAGGACCTCTGTATGGGAGCCATCGTGTTCAAGGAGAAAGCCATTGCCGACAAGCGGCGCCAGAAACAACTCACCGCTTTTATCAAAGCTTATAATGAGGCATGCGATAGCATCAATCAACGCGGTATGGCATTCTATGGCGATATCATCAAGAAATACACCAAGGCTGATGATCGCACCGTGAAGGCTCTGCCCGTATTGAAGTTCGAACACGCCAAGGCACCCCGTCAGAAGGATCTTGACCGTGCCGACCAATGGTTGAAATAGCGGGTGAAGGAGTTATGGAAAGAAGTTATGGAGTTATGACATTTCTGAAGAATGGAGAATAATGTACTGTTGTCCGAGGTGCCTCAGCTGATAGCCAGTCGTCAGCTGCGGAAAGCCATTACTGTGCTGCGTACTTACGTAACCGACCATCCTTTTGATGGTGCCATGGATGTCATCAATGGTATTGAGAATGACTACCGGTTGATGCTCGACTATGCCCGACAGGGCTATAGCGATCCTTCGCGCGAACAGCTGTATGTCCATCTGCAGAAACGTCTGTACCGCCTTTGCCAGGCCATGAGGATTCGCGAAGCCAAGGACCGACTGTTGTTCTTCTCGGATGCCGATGCTACGATTAGTTCCGGCTCCCTTCCTGATGTGCGGACCAAAGAGCGGTTAGAGGACTATGTCTCGGGATTGGCGATGCTGTCGCTGGAACCCGAGGAGGAACGGAAGGAAAAGGCAGCAGCCTTGTATCGGGGACACCATGCATTACTGAATGAACTGTTCAGCAGACTGATTGTCTCCTTCCCTTGGAGCGATGGCGATCAGAAGTTCTACGAAGACCTGCTCCTTTCGCCTACGATTGATAGGATGGATGTGATGGTATTGGTGAGCGCCTTGATGCTCTCCACCATCCAGACCTTCGATGTTCAGAAGTTTGCTACTTTATTACATGTCTATCTGCGCACCAATGATGAGTATATCCGTCAGCGGGCGCTGGTGGGCTGGACCTTCGCGTTGGGCAGTGATGAGCAGGTAACCGATGAGCCGACCGTGATGGTCAGGGATGCCTGTCAGGACCCGAAGGTGGTGCAGGATGTGCTGGATCTGCAGAAACAGTTGGTATATTGCATCAATACCCGTCAGGACAACGAGAAGATTCAGCAGGATATCATCCCTACCTTGATGAAGAACCAGAATTTCACCATCTCCCGCGATGGCATCATCACGGAGAAGGAAGACCATTCACTCGAAGATATCCTCAACCCCAATGCAGAAGAAGAGCGGATGGAGGAGATGGAAGAGAGTATCCAGAAGATGGTGGAGATGCAGAAGGCCGGGTCTGATATCTATTTCGGTGGTTTCTCGCACATGAAACGTTTCCCGTTCTTCCATAAAGCAGTGAACTGGTTCTGTCCGTTCTATGTGGAGCATCCCGCCTTGTCGGCAATATCCGACAAGCTCGGCACCACAGGGTTTATGTCCAACCTGGTGCAGCACGGTCCTTTCTGCGACAGCGACAAGTATTCTTTCGTACTGGCCTTGTCGAGCATCGTTGACCGTCTGCCTAATGACATCAAGGAGATGATGGGCAGTGCTGAGGCTTTAGGTCCTATGATGGACGAGGAGCAGATGAAGGATGCGACCTATATCCGCAGGATGTACCTGCAGGATCAGTATCGCTTCTATAGCTTGTATGACAGGGGTAGGGGACTGCTGAATCCTTTTGCCAACGATAGGATCGTGTTCGTTTCGCATCCTGGTTTCCAGCAGACCGATGTAGCGAAACGGTTCCCTGATCTCTGTGTGTTCTTTGCCAAGCACCGTTGTGCGGAGGCTTTCAGACAGTTACAAGAGGCAAGTATGCCTTATCTGGACTTGTCGCACCGACTGTTCTATGCCTTATGGTCGTTGGACAGCGGACAGGTACCGCAGGCTATTACCCTCCTTGAAGAAGTGCTTCGTGAACAGCCTGATCATGAGCAGGCAAAACGCTATCTGGCTCGTGCCTATTATCAGCAAGAGGATTTCCAGCGAGCCTGTGCTGTTTATGAAGAACTGTATCAGTCATATCCTGAGAAATCGTCTTATGCCCTGAACTACGGTATCACCCTTTCCAAGAACGGTCGTTTCGATGATGCCGTGCGAGTCCTCTTCCAACTGGATTTCGAGCATCCGTCACAGCATGTCACCCGTGGATTGGCTTGGGCGCTGATGGGACAGAAGAAGCTGGATCAGGCAGAACGGGAGTATGAGAAACTGCTGGAAACAGAACCTGCTCCCATCGATTATCTGAATGCTGGGTATTGTCAGTGGCTGAAAGGAAATATCCGTAAGGCTGTAGAAGCGTTCCGCACCTTCTTGAGGCTACAACAGGAGACAGGTAATCAGGTTGACCTTCATGAAGAGATGATGAAGGATCAGACCCTGTTACGTGCTTATGCCATTTCGGATATCGACATGGGAATCATGTGCGACGTGGTGGCGGAGTAGGTAAGAAGCAAGAGGCAAGAAGCAAGAGGCAAGAAGCAAGAATTACAGGAACGGGGCCAGGAAATGAGCAAACCAGCCCACGAACTTGTTCCATGGCGAACGCCATTCATTCCATTTCTCTTTGGTTAGCTTGAACGAGTCTTTCTTGTCACGTTCAAACATGTCGCTCAGTTCCTGGGTAGTACAAGGATCGATAATCACTGCATTCTCCTCATAATCCCACCGCAGACTCCTGGCGTTGAGGTTGGCGCTGCCCACCGTGCAGAACTGTCCGTCAACCATGATGATCTTCGTATGGTGGAAGCCCGGTTCATAGATCCATACGTCCACTCCTTTCTTCATCAGCTTATGCACGTTATAGAACACGCAGTCGGGCGTGAGTCCGATATCACTGTTCTTCGACACCATGATCTCGGTCTTCACCCCTCGCTTCACAGCCTTCTTCAAGGCTTTCTTCAGTTTGTGGTTCAGGGTGAGGTAAGGGTTCACCAGCTTGATGCTGTCGTGAGCGTCATTGATGGCATTGACGTAGAACTTACGGATAATCGACCTTGTGATATGGGGCTCACGGTTGATGATACCCACCATCTTCTTTCCCGACGTGTCACAGGTGTCGTTCTTCAGACCGCTGAAGCGGGTGCCATCCGGTCGTCTGAAATACTGTTCCCCTTGTATATCCTCATGCGCCACCTTCTTCCACATTCTCAGGAAGATGCGTTGCAGGGTGTTCACCTCCTCGCCCTCGATACGACAGTGCATGTCACGCCACGAGCCAACAACCTCTGTGCCCTTGATGTAGTAGTCAGCCACATTCATGCCACCCGTATAGGCAATCTGTCCATCAATGATCACAATCTTACGGTGGTCGCGGTTGAAGATATCGTCCAGCCACGGGAACTTCACAGGGTTGAACTCATAAATCTGGATACCACGCTCACGAATATGCTTGATATGTTCTTTCTTCAAAGGTTGGTTGTTACTGGTGTTGCCGAAGCCGTCGAAGAGGGCACGCACCTCAACCCCTTCCTTTACACGTTCAGCAAGAAGGTCGAAGAGAAGACTGGCGATGGAGTCATTCCTGAAATTGAAGTACTCCAGATGCACACTGCTTTTCGCCTGTCGGATGGCCTCGAACATATCATCGAACTTCTCCTGACCGCTCATCAGCAGGGCAATGGAATTGTCGTTCGAGAAAGTCACGCCTTCCTCTCTCAGCTGATTGACAATCAGCGAGTCAGCCCGTTGCGCCTCCATCTTGCACAGACAGAAGATTCCACACAGCAATAGAATGATCCTTCTTATATTTAACATGTCACTTCGTTCCATTTTTTGTGGAGTGAGGAGTGTGGAATGTGGAGTGAGAATAGTATTATGATAGAAGCTCTTGTATATAATGCTTTGTATCTCTGTGGATATCTCATTCCACATTCCACACTCCACACTCCACATTTACACCATGCAAAAGTACTTCTTTTTTCCCAAAGAGTCAAGAACACTGCTCGTTTTTCTGTGCAAAAAGGGAATAATAATCATAAAAACGTATAAACAACTTGGTTGAATGGAGGACTTTTTGTACTTTTGCAACATGGAAAAGGTGTTTATTGCAGGACCGTGTGTCATCGAATCGGCCGAGTTGCTCGATACGGTAGCACAGGAATTTGTGAGAATCCGTCAGACCTTGGGGGTGGAGATCATCTTCAAGGCATCGTTCGATAAGGCCAACCGCACCAGTATCCGCTCGTTCAGGGGTCCTGGACTGGAGAAAGGACTCGAGATGCTGAGTGAGGTGAAAAGCAAGTATGGACTGCCCATCCTTACGGACATCCATGAGAGTTGGCAGGCAGCGCCTGTAGGACAGGTGTGCGACGTGCTCCAGATACCTGCTTTCCTGTGTCGGCAGACCGATCTTCTCGTAGCTGCCGCCAAGACGGGTAAGGTGGTGAACATCAAGAAAGCCCAGTTCCTGAGCGGTCAGGATATGCGCTATCCCGTGGAGAAAGCCAAGGATGCCGGCGCTCAAGAGGTGTGGCTGACGGAAAGGGGAAACTGCTTTGGGTATAATAACCTGGTGGTTGATTTCCGTAATATCCCCGACATGCTCGAGATTGTGCCCACCGTGATCATGGATTGTACCCACGCTGTACAACGTCCGGGTGGTTCCAATGGGAAGACAGGCGGTGACCGTCGCTTTGTTCCCAGTATGGCACTGGCTGCTAAAGCCTTTGGTGCCACAGGGTTCTTCTTCGAGGTGCACCCTGAACCGGACAAAGGTTTAAGCGATGCGGCCAATATGTTGGAACTCAGTAAATTGGATCCGCTCATCAAGCAGCTTCTTTAACCCTTTTATTCGTGTGGTAATGGACGTACGTAATATAGCTATTCAATGCTTCAAGGATGAGGCTGATGCTGTGCTCGGTCTGATTCCGCAGCTGGATGAAGACTTCGATAAGGCTGTGGAACTAATGCTTCACTGCAAGGGAAAGATTGTGGTGACGGGTGTGGGAAAAAGCGGTCATGTGGGTGCGAAGATTGCAGCCACCCTGTCGAGTACAGGCACCCCTTCGTTCTTCGTTAACCCCCTCGATGTGTTCCATGGCGACCTTGGTGTGATGGGACATGACGATGTGGTGCTGGCCATCAGCAATAGCGGTCAGACCGATGAGCTGTTGCGGTTCATCCCGATGGTATTGCACATGGAGATTCCATTGATTGCCATTACAGGTAATCCAGACTCGCTACTGGCCAAATACTCCACCGCCCAGCTCATTACCAAGGTGGAGAAAGAAGCCTGTCCACTGAATCTCGCTCCGACCAGTAGTACGACAGCCCAGTTGGTAATGGGTGATGCGCTGGCTATCGCCTTGATGCAGTGTCGCAACTTCAAACCGCAGGACTTTGCCTTGTTCCATCCGGGTGGTGAACTGGGTAAGCGACTCCTTACCACGGCACAGGATGTGATGCGTTCTGAGGATATGCCCATTATCCCGAAAGAGATGCACTTGGGTGAGGCCATCATACAGGTAAGCAAGGGGAAACTCGGTTTGGGCGTATCCTTGGAGGATAACAAGGTCATCGGTCTGATCACCGACGGTGATATCCGTCGAGCCATGGAGAACTGGCAGGCCGAGTTCTTTAACAAGACTGTGGCTGATATCATGACGCACGATCCGAAGTGCGTCCTGCCCGACACGAAAATCTCAGACATTCAGAAGATTATGCACCGATATAAGATCCATAGCGTTCTCGTGATCGATAAGGAACGTCATCTGTTAGGTGTGGTGGATCATTATTCGTGTATGATATAATTTTTATAAACAATGAAAATACTAGTAACAGGAGCCGCAGGCTTCATTGGTTCTAAGATAGCCTTTCTGCTGGCACAGCGAGGAGATGAGGTAGTCGGCTTAGATAATATCAACGACTACTACGATGTGCGACTGAAATACGGTCGTCTGCATGAACTCGGCATTGCCTTGGGCTTGGATTCCGTGGATTGGCACAAGGAATATGTCAGCAGTACGTTCCCGCAGTTAAGGTTCGTGAGGATGGGCATCGAGGACAAGGAGTCGTTGGATGCGCTTTTCGCTAAGGAACAGTTCGATAAAGTCATCAATCTGGCTGCCCAGGCAGGTGTGCGCTATTCCATCACGAATCCCTATGCCTACCTTACCAGTAACCTGACAGGTTTCCTGAACATCATCGAGTGCTGTCGCCATTACCCTGTCAAGCACCTCCTTTTCGCCTCCTCCAGTTCGGTCTATGGTTTGAACACCAAGGCCCCGTTCTCTGAGGATGATAAGGTGGACAATCCTGTCAGTCTGTATGCTGCCAGCAAGAAAGCCAACGAGTTGATGGCGCATAGCTACAGTAAGCTGTATGGTATTCCTGCCACCGGACTCCGTTACTTCACGGTATATGGACCATGGGGTCGTCCCGACATGGCTCCGATGCTCTTCGCCAGTGCCATCAGTCAGGGTAAGCCGATACAGGTATTCAACAATGGCGATATGATTCGCGATTTCACCTATATCGACGACATTGCCTTCGGTTCCATCCAATGTCTGGACAAACCGCCTGTGGCAGCAGACTGTCCGAACAATGTGCCCTTCCGTGTGTATAACATCGGTTGTTCGCATCCCGTGAAACTGATGGATTTCATCCGTGAGATTGAGCAGGCGGTAGGGAAGGAGGCCGAGAAGATCATGAAGCCCATGCAGCCCGGCGATGTGTATATGACCAATGCCGACACCACCAAGTTGGAAACTGAGATCGGTTATAAGCCCAAGGTCACCCTCCACGAGGGAATTACCAACTTCATCGCTTGGTATCTGTCGGATAAGAACCCTTTAGTTTAATTTAATGTGGAATGAGGAATGTGGAATGAGGAATGAGAATAGTATTATGATAGGATTAATTGGATATGGTCACTAATATCTCAGTGCATATCTCACTCCACATTCCACACTCCACACTCCACAAATGATGAGCGAAGCGATTCTATATAAAATATGAAAAAAATAGCATTAATCACCGGTATTACCGGTCAGGACGGCTCCTATCTGGCTGAATTCCTGATCGAGAAAGGCTATGAGGTGCACGGACTCCTCCGCCGCAGTTCGTCATTCAACACAGGACGTATTGAACATCTGTACTTGGATGAGTGGGTGCGTGACATGAAGAAGGCCCGTCTGGTGAATCTCCATTGGTCGGACATGACCGATTCATCATCACTGATCCGTATCATCGGTAAGGTGCGCCCCACCGAGATATACAACCTCGCCGCCCAGAGTCATGTGAAGGTGAGCTTCGATGTACCTGAATACACGGCGGAAACTGATGCTGTGGGTGTACTTCGACTCCTGGAAGCTGTGCGTATCTGTGGCATGGAAAAGGAGTGCCGTATCTATCAGGCCTCCACATCCGAGTTGTATGGTAAGGTACAGGAAGTGCCGCAGAAGGAGACGACACCTTTCTATCCCCGCAGTCCGTATGGCGTGGCCAAGCTCTATGGCTTCTGGATCATGAAGAACTACCGTGAGAGCTATGGTATGTATTGCTGCAATGGTATCCTGTTCAACCACGAGAGTGAGCGTAGGGGTGAGACGTTTGTTACCCGCAAGATCACGCTGGCCGCAGCCCGCATTGCCCAGGGCTATCAGGACAAGTTGTATCTGGGAAACCTGAATGCTTTGCGCGACTGGGGTTATGCCAAGGACTATATCGAGTGCATGTGGCTGATCCTGCAGCAGCAGGAGCCCGACGACTATGTCATCGCCACGGGTGAGTACCATTCCGTTCGTGAGTTCGCCACCTTAGCCTTCCACCATGTGGGTATAGAACTCGAGTGGAAAGGCGAAGGACTCAACGAAGTTGGTGTCATCAAGAGTATCGACAGTCAATTATCAATTGTCAATTGTCAATTGTCACCAGGCGACGTAGTCGTCGAAGTCGATCCCAAATATTTCCGTCCCGCAGAGGTGGAGCAACTGCTGGGTGATCCCACCAAGGCCAAGGAACAACTTGGCTGGAACCCCTGCAAAACCCCCTTCGAACAGCTCGTCAAGATCATGGTCGATCACGACATGCGCTTCGTAAAAAAGACCCTCCCCTAACCCCTCCCTCAATGGAGGGGAATGATTACTTCCAAAGTAATGAATAAAGATAAAACATTTATGTCTGATTATAGGAGCGCTTCACCTGATAGATACGGGATTTTGAAAGAGTATGCCAGAGAGAATAGAAAGAAGGCAACATTAGCTGAACAAATTCTGTGGGAAGAGTTGAGAAATGATAAATTGGGTGTTAAATTTCTTCGACAACATATTATAGGAGACTATATAGTTGATTTTGTATCAAGAAGTAATGGATTGGTCATTGAGGTGGATGGGGCATACCATCTTGAGCGTCAGCAAGAAATTGATGATGAAATACGAACACTCGATTTGGAAAGGTTGGGATACCATGTTATTCGTTTTTCTAATGAAGATGTCATGCTTAATCTCGACTCCGTTTTAGAGGAAATCGAAAAGTCAATATAAACCTCAATCTTATGAATAATGGTTTACAATTCTCAGGAGTAACTACTCCTCTCTCTCTAAGGGAGAGGCAGGGGAGAGGGTCTTATAAGATATATGTGGCGGGCCACAAAGGCCTGGTAGGTTCCGCCATCTGGAACAACCTGTTGTCGCGCGGCTATACCAACCTGGTGGGCCGTAGCCACAAGGAGTTGGACCTAACCGATCAAGTGGCAGTGAGACGGTTCTTTGATGAGGAGCAGCCCGACGCAGTCGTGCTGGCTGCAGCCTTCGTAGGTGGTATCATGGCCAACTCGCTCTATCGCGCCGACTTCATCATGATGAACATGAAGATCCAGTGCAATGTCATCAGTGAGGCCTACGCCCATGGCGTCAAGAAACTCCTGTTTCTGGGCAGCACCTGCATCTACCCCAAGCTTGCGCCGCAGCCCATGAAGGAAGATGCGCTGCTTACCTCACCCTTGGAATACACTAACGAGGAATACGCCATTGCCAAGATTGCCGGACTGAAGATGTGCGAGAGCTATAACCTGCAGTACGGCACCAACTATATCGCCGTGATGCCCACCAATTTGTATGGTCCCAACGATAACTTCCATCTGGAGAACTCCCATGTGCTACCTGCCATGATGCGCAAGATCTATCTGGCCAAACTCATCCACGATAACGATTGGGAATCCATCATCAAAGATCTTAACAAACGACCTCTCGAAGGTGTTAAAGTTCAAAGTTCAAAGTTCAAAGTTCAAAGTCAGAATAATCCGTTTAATCCGAGTAATCCGTGTTCGAAAAATAATCATTCGTGTTCGAATATAAAAGAAAAAGTGTTACGTGTTCTTGCAAAATTCGGTATATTTGACAACAAGGTTCTTTTATGGGGGTCAGGCAATCCTCTCCGTGAGTTCCTCTGGAGCGAAGACATGGCAGATGCCTGCGTTCACCTATTGTTGAATGTGAATTTTTCTGACATTATTGGTATTGAAAAATACTCATCAGTGTTCTACGGAACCAGCACGAAAGGAAACATCGACCGTAACGCCAGTGAGGGTAGGGGAGGCGCCATTCCGTCCTTGGGCGAGATCCGCAACTGTCATATCAATGTGGGTACCGGCAAGGAAATCTCCATCCGTGAGTTGGCAGAGCTCGTTGCCCATACGGTAGGCTTCGATGGAACCATTGAATTTGACGCCTCTAAACCTGACGGCACACCCCGTAAACTCACCGATGTCACCAAGCTCCACTCCTTAGGCTGGCATCATCAGGTGGACATCGAAGAAGGCGTCCAGCGCCTATTCGACTGGTATCGCTCCACCATATAAGGGATTCTGTGGATTGATGATGAGAAAGTATGTTTGATTGGGGGAACGGGAGAGCTTGCTCTCAAAGTTCTTCTAAGAAAACATACCTTTGTTTCGTGAAATAAAGCAGTTCAAAGAACTGTTCATCATCAAGCCATTATGTTCTTATGTTATTATGTCTAAAAATCCAACTTTCACTTTTATTAGTATTTACACGCTTTTTTTGCCCTTTTTATTTGTATATATCAATCTTTTGTGTTACTTTTGCACAGATTTTAGGACGTAGCAGAAGAGACGTAAACCGATGATATATCAAATCATATTGATTACCAACATGATACAAGGAAAAGCAAGTCAAGAAGCGATGCTTAGACAATAAGTCTAAGACATGTCTTTTATTGTCTTTCCTTTGTTTTTTTTTGCTACAACCTGAAACTTTCATAGACAGGTTCTCCTGTCAAGAGTCGGATGACAGTCTGCGGGCTTAAAGCCCCGAAGCGGATGCGTTGTTTGGGATTCTAAGTGTAACGGCATGTAGCACATGACGATACAATCTTTTTCACTCTTCTGTTCTACTCCTTCCCTTCCGCATCCATGTCTTGACTCACAAACTGAATACAGATCATCCGTGTTATCCGTGTTATCCGTGTTCAAGAAAAACAGAAACAAGTTTTTGATCATATGAAGAAATTATTGTTATTCGCTTGTCTTATCTGTCTGTTTTCAGTTGAACTGAATGCACAGTCAGTGATGTCAGACACCCAGGTCTTGCAGTTTGTTAAGCGCGAGATCAATTCAGGAACCACCCGTTCTCAGGTTGTCATCAAGTTGATGCAACGTGGTGTGAGCATGGATCAAATACGACGTGTTCGTAGTCAGTATGAGGAAGAAGTCCAGAAGAGGGATGTCAATTCAGGTGCAAGGGTTCGACGTTCAGACTTCAATGAGGATAATGTAAGTGATACAGGATCCGACTACACGGATGTTGTTGAAGGAAAAGTTGGCACCGCGACAGAAATTGAAGACCAGGCCACAGAGGTTCAGGAACGTGTTGAGGACGATGTGAAGACTGATGCCGTTGCTTCGGAAGAAGTGTTTGGCAAGAAGATCTTCGGTCATGATATTTTCAACCGTCGTTTACTCTCCTTCGAACCGAACATGCACATCGCAACACCTTCAAATTATGTATTAGGTCCTGGTGATGTGACAGTGATTGATATCTATGGGGCTTCCCAGAAAACGCTCCAACTGACGGTTTCTCCCGAGGGAACGATTACTGTTCCTGGCTACGGCCCGATTCAGGTAAGTGGTTTGAGCGTGGAGGCTGCCAATAGTAGGATTCGCTCCACGTTAGGTAGTCGTTATAGCAGTTCCAATATCAAGATGTCTGTGGGTAAGACCCGTACCATCATGGTGAATGTAATGGGTGAAGTGAAAGCCCCTGGCACCTATCATCTATCAGCTTTTGCCTCTGTTTTCCATGCCCTTTATATGGCAGGTGGCATCAATTCCCTGGGAACATTGCGTAACATCAAGGTGTATCGTCAAGGCCGATTGATTTCGGTGGTTGATGTTTATGAGTTTATCCTGAATGGTCGTTTGGCAGGAAATGTCATGCTTCAGGATAATGATGTCATTCAGGTGGGTATGTACGATTGCGTGGTGGGTATTGCTGGTAAAGTGAAGCGCGCCATGTTCTATGAGATGCGCAAGAATGAGACAGTGGCCACGCTGTTGAAATACGCAGGTGGTTTCACGGGTGATGCCTATACCAAGTCTGTCCGTTTGCAACGTTCAACAGGTGAACGTTATTCTGTACACAACATCGATGAGTTCGACATGTCTGTATTCAAGGTGGAGGATGGTGATAATGTTACTGTAGATGCTATCATCGACCGTTATGAGAATATGGTGGAGATCAGAGGTGCTGTGTTCCGCCCCGGACAGTTCCGTTTGGGTGAGCAGGTGTTCAGTGTGCGCAGTCTGGTTCAGCATGCTGATGGACTTACCGAGGATGCTTTTCCTGATCATGCCATCATCCATCGTCTTAAAGAAGACCGTAGCTTAGAGGTGATTCCTGTGGATGTGGCAGCCATCATGGCGGAGGTTGAACCGGATGTTCCCCTGCAGAACGAAGATGTTCTTTTTATCCCGACCGAGGCAGAGCAGCGTAAAGAGCGCACGCTGACCATCACTGGAATGGTAATGTCCCCAGGAACATACGAATTTGCAGATAATATGACCATCGAGGACCTGATTGTTCAGGCTGGCGGACTTCGTGATGCTGCATCACTGGCCCGTGTGGATGTATCTCGTAGAATCAACGATCCGATGGCAACCCAGAAAAATAACAAGATCGCAGAATCCTTCACCTTTGATATCAAGGACGGGCTGGTTATCAACAAGGATAACCGATTCGTTTTGGAACCCTACGATGTCGTACATGTTCGCAGGAGCCCGGCTTTCCATACTGCTAGAACAATTCGGGTAACAGGTGAAGTGAACTTCGAAGGTTCCTTCACTTTGGAGAATAAGAATCTTCGGTTAAGCGACGCCATAGCTATGGCTGGTGGTGCAACAGAGGTTGCTTATCTCCGAGGAGCCCGTTTGGTGCGTGTGATGGATGATGAGGAGCGTGTCCGTCGTCGTGCCACTATGCAGGCAATTCGTAATTTGATGACAGATCCGCAGGATTCAATTACATGGAGAAAATTCGATTTGGATAATCAATACGTGGTAGGCATTGAGTTGGATGAGGCATTGAAAAATCCGGGCTCCGACAAAGATGTGGTTCTTCGCGAAGGCGACCGCATTTACGTTCCGGAGTACACTGGTCAGGTAACCATTTCTGGTGATGTGATGTTCCCCAACACTGTGTTCTATGATAGCAAAATGAAATATAAAGATTATGTGAAGATGGCAGGTGGTTTTGGCAATCGTGCCAAGAAATCCAAGGTCTTCATTGTTTATCAAAATGGTACAGTTGGTCTCGCTAAGAAAGGTGCTATCCCAGAACCCGGATGCGAAATTGTGGTTCCAAGCAAGAAACGCAAGGATCCAATTTCTCTACGCGATATAATGAGTATTAGTACACCGCTCACTACCATTGCGATGTTGGTTGTAGCACTCTCGAAATTGTGATAACATAACTTTTTAACTCCATAATTCCTTTATTTTAATTTATGTCCGAAAATAATAACACCACTCCTGCAGTGAAGGAATCTGTTCTCGATTTCGGAAAGCTAAAGCAGGACATGCGCAAGCATAAGAAGCAGTATTACAAAGTGCTGGGTATTACTTTCGTACTGGCTTGTATTTACCTGTTTAGTCTCCATAATGTTTACAAGTGCGAGGTTATGCTCGCACCGGAATTATCTCGCTCAGGAAGCTCAAATTCGCTCATCTCATTAGCAAACAGTTTCGGCATGCGAATAGGAACAGGTACATCTAGTGGTGAAGCCCTCTTTCCAACCCTCTATCCCGACATGGTCAGTTCAGTGGATTTCAAGACGAAACTGTTCCCGATACAGGTGCATAAAAAGGATTCTACCAGAGTGATGACCTACTATGACTATCTGCTCAATGAGCAGAAATATCCATGGTGGAGTGAAGCCATCAGCGGCACCTTACGGTTTATATTCAGTATGATTTTTACTCCGGATTCAACGGTTGTTGATAATACTAAATTGGATCCTTTCCAGCTTACCAAAGAGCAGAAGCGCATTACTGATCTGGTGGAAAAGAAGGTCTCTTGTGATGTAGATGGTAAGACGTTAGTCATTACAATTAAGGTTATAGATCAAGATCCATTAATTTGTGCCACAGTAGCTGATTCAGTCAAAACACACTTGCAGCAGGCAATTACTAATTACCGCACACAGAAAGCTCGCGTGGATTTGGAATATAATCAGAAACTGTATCGCGAAACAAAGGCGAAATATGAAAAGGCACGCCAGGCATACGCTACCTTTGCCGATTCCAACCAGGACATTATCTTGGAGAGCGTACGAAGTAAGCGTGCCGATTTGGAGAACGAGATGCAGTTGCAGTACAATGCTTATACCCAGGTGGCTGCTCAATTAACGGCAGCTAGTGCTCGAGTACAGGAGGAAACCCCTGCCTTTACCACCATCCAGCGTGCCACAGTACCTGTGAAGAAGGCTGGACCCGCCCGAGCCAAGAAACTCCTCGTTTTCCTCTTTCTCGCCTTCCTCGGTACCACCGTCTGGGCATTCCACAAAGAAGGTGACCTCAAACCCCTCCTCGGCTTGTAAAACCGACCACGGATCTAACAGATCTAAGCAGATAATCACAAATCCGTTCAATCCGTGTTTAATAAACTCTTCCGTGTGTCTGAATTGATTAACATATATCATGGCTCAGTTAGAGTAGTAGAAAAACCTATTTTCGGAGAAGGTAAATCCTACAATGACTATGGTCGAGGTTTCTATTGTACCGAGCATCTTGAACTGGCGAAGGAATGGGCATGCTCGTCTGGCAGCGATGGCTATGCTAACCACTATCAGTTGGATAGAACTGGACTCCGTGTATTGAATTTGAACAAACCGGAGTACAACATTTTGAACTGGTTAACAATTTTATTAGAGAACCGAAAATTCAATGTAGCTGATGGCTTGCCCCAGAGAGCAAAGAACTATTTACTAGAGAATTTCAAGGTTGATTATAAGAATTATGACGTTATTATTGGTTATAGGGCTGACGATTCATATTTTTCTTATGCTGGAGACTTTGTTAATGGAACACTCTCACTGTCTGACTTGTCAGAAGCTATGAGACTTGGTAAGTTAGGTGAACAAGTGGTCTTGAAGTCGAAAAAGGCTTTCGAGGCTCTCACTTTTATTGAAGCAATAAAAGCCCCTCATGAGGAGTATTTTACCAAGTATAAATTGCGTGATGAAGAGGCTAGAGATAAGTACAGGAAGATTGCTTCTCAGCCAGTGGCAGAGGATGAGATTTATGTGATTGACATCATCAGAAACAATTGGAAAAATGGCCAGAGCATATAAGAAGACATACCTAAATGGGGCCATGCGCAACCTTGCAGTAATGATGGACTGTGGTGTCAGAAAGTATGGCTATTCAATAGATGAGTTTTACGACAAGTTCTTGTCGAGTAAAGTTTCGCGTCAGTTTGGCAAGGGGAATCCTCGCTATTTGGTAGGTATGTCAGGAGCTGAACTGGCTGATATGGTGGTTGAAGCTTCAGGGAGAAGCATTTCAACTGATAATGACGGTACATATACCGTAGGTCTTGAGTATTGGGTAGGCTGGGTTTTGGCTTATTATCAGTGGCGTTCAAACCGTAGCTTTTCATATATTCAACGTAAAGGACTTGGTATAGATAAGGTTATCAAAATGTATTACCCTTTACATGAGGCCGATCTGAATAAATTCTCTGATGTTGCAGATGATATTATAAGAAGGTACAAATCATAAGCAATCATGAGTGTGAAATAACTCTTTCTGCGATAAAAAATAAGATATAACGTGTTCATATAATTATCAACCACGGATCTAACAGATCTAACGGATAAAACTAACGTATGTTATCAGTTTTATAGCAATGGAGAAGAAACTGTACCCACATAAAGAAGACGAACAACAGATAGCATCTGAACCATCAGCCACATGGACAGGGTCGACGTATGATTCTGTTATCAGTTATCTGCGTTCCCATCGTCTTCCAATAGAAACGAAGCGAGCAGTTTGCCATCAACTTCAAACTGAGGTTTCTGATGAGAACCTAAGTTATCTCAAACACCGCCTCACTGAGTTTTCGCTTTTGGAAAAAGGATGGGATGGCTATGGAGAAGCATTACCGATTAGTTCTCATATTATTAGTAACGTAAGACAGGTTTTAGATGCATGCAAGCCAACCGACTTGTTGGAATGGCGTTTGTTTCCTAATGTTAACGGTACACTTCTTATGGAGTTGGACGCTGCTGCTATTAGCATAGGAGAAGACTCTTTTACCTATTGGGCAGAGTCTATGGCAAAAGACTTGGGTGAAGAGAACGTTCCGTTTAGCGTTACATCTGTTGTAGATGCAATAAAGAGAATTAATGCGTATGTCTAAGAAACAGCAAACTGGAATTCTTGATTCAGAGAATGTGGTTCGTGCAATTTTCTGTCCTTTGATGGTTGATAACACCGGTAAACTAACTAAAGCAGCTTTTTTCTTACGCCATAATGAAGATTATTATTCAGTTGCCAGAATGAACATTGACAGTTGGCAAAACGACATACTATATTACATATCCGTGTGAGCTAATCCGTTCAATCCGTTCAATCCGTGTTCTGTATAAACCCATTATCAGAGGTATATATTTCTGTGTTTTCTGTGTTTTCTGTGTGACATATTAATCCATGTTAAAAGGCTCTTTCTGTGTTTGTGTGTTAATGAGCCCCAAAAGGTGAAGAAAGTAGTTGTGAAAGTGAGAATATCATAGAATAACAAAGCGAAGTTATATAATTATATGAAGCAAACCGAAGATATAAACAAGATTAAGGCCGTTGTGGAATACATCCTGCAGCAGATGGGTGTGGCCGTTGACTACATTCACCTTTTTAAGGTGATGTATTTTGCACAGGAGGAGCACCTTGCCCTTTATGGCGTGCCCATCATGTACGATACCTTTGTGGCACGCAAGCACGGACCTGTGCCATCGCTCACCTACAAGGTGTTACGAGTGGCCGAAGGTAAGACCTTAGACGTGACTGATGATTTGCACGCCTTTGCTTCTGAATTGGCACTTAGCGTCACCGAAGGCCATCAAGTGGTAAGCATCGCCCCTGACACAGAGGTAGATATGGACGAGCTCTCGTTTAGCAACGTCCGCATCCTCGACAAGTGGATAAACCATTGTAAGGACATCAAGTCATTCGACCTCTCCGAGTTGTCGCACGACAAGGCTTGGCAGAATGCTATCCGTCAGACCGAGCGTACCGGTGAGGACACCAAGATTTCCCTCTACGATATGGCAGCCTCTGGTGGAGCCAGCAAGGATATGTTGAAGGTTGTGAAGGAACGTCAACTCAATCGCAGGGCATTACAATGGATTTAAGGTCGCTTCAAGCAGAGTATAAACGTCAACAACGTGAGGTGACTGATGACCGCATTGCTATAGGATCACTCATTCGTACGATTCTCTCTGAAACTGATGGCTTGACGTTAAAGGATGGTCGGAAGGAAAAACCCAAACGCTTGGTTGTGATAGGTGTTGATCACGATACCGCTCTTTGTTTTGGTTCCGTACTGATAAATACTAAACCAAGTCCCAAAGCAAAATATTCGGCAGAATACCTTTCGGCTCAGTATGAGTTGAAACAAGAAGATTATCCCGAGTTTCTGCAATACAATAGTTACGTGGATTGCGGAGTGTTATTCTCTATTCCAATCGAGCGGCTCAAGAAGGGTGAGTTCTTTGGCTTTCTGACTGAAGCTGACCGCGAAGGTATATTTAATATATTGGAGACATCGGACATCTTCTCTACGAAAGAAAAGAAACGATATGGCATTCCTCGAAGATAGCGTTTGGGTTCTGCGTACATACATAATAATATATAATTAGTCCGTTTTTTCTGTGTTTTCCGTGTTTTCTGTGTGACATCAATTAATCTTCATGAGTGTGAAATAACTCTTTCTGCGATTTCTGCGGGACAAACATTAACATGTTAATCCGTTCAATCCGAGCAATCCGTGTTCAGTTTTTATGATTTACGATACCCTTAACAACATAGAATTCTACAAAGGCCTTTCCCCCGACATTTACGAAGGCCTGAAGTTCCTTCAGCAGGTAAACCCCGATATGGCAGTCGGCACTTACCAGCTTACACCCAATGTCAAGGCCATCGTCTCAGAATATACCACAAAGGAAGTGAACGAGAACAGCTACGAAGCCCATAGGCAGAATATAGACATTCAGTACCTCCTGAAAGGCAAAGAAAAGATTGCCTGCCTCCCCGTGGAAGTACTCTCCGAGACCAAGCCCTACAGCGAAGAGACCGATGTTGCCTTCTACAATGCAGTTACCGACTTTACTCCTTCGTCCTTGAACCTTTGTCCAGGCTGTTTTGCCATCTTCTTCCCACAAGACGGCCACATGCCTCAATTATATGTTAATGAGCCAGAGAAGGTAAAGAAAGTGGTAGTTAAGGTGAGATTATCAAAATGATAGATTAAAGAAAAGAGGAGTTCGATAACTGCCATATTAATAGAAGTTAAGTTTTTTTATTCTTGGCTTAAAGAATACTTTTACGCTTGATTACATATGATAACTATAAATAACAAAATTGATTGTTGCGGATGCAATGCTTGCGGAGATGTATGTGCACATCATGCCATTACATTTAAGACCGACAATGAAGGTTTCTGGTATCCTGAAGTAGATGAGGAGAAATGTAACGATTGTCACCTTTGTGAGAAGGTATGTCCAATAATTAACGTAAAAGAATTAAAGAAAAACGACCTACCTCAGTCCATATGCTATGCTGCTGAACATAAAAACCTTGAGGTGGTTTTTGATTCTACTTCTGGAGGATTGTTCTCTGCTCTAGCTGATGTAATGTATAAGAGTGGTGGTTATGTAGGGGGTGCGGTGTTCAATGAGGATTTCTCTGTTAGACAGTATATTTCTAACGATAAGAAAGATTTGCCACGATTGCGTAGCAGCAAATATCTTCAGAGTCATCTGGATGGGTTTTATAAGCAAGTAAGGGATTTGTTGCGGGCAGGAGAAAAAGTTCTTGTTTGTGGTTCTCCCTGTCAGATGGCTGCCCTCAGATCTTTCCTTCGAAAGAACTATGATAATTTAATTATTGCAGATTATATTTGTCGTGGAATTAATTCTCCTAAGGTTTGGAGAAAGTATCTTGATTCATACGAAGAACGATATGGTTCGCCTGTTGTGTATGCTAAAGCAAAGTCTAAGGAATATGGATGGCGCAATTTGACTCAGAAAGTCATTTTGGCTAATGGTAAACATTATTATGAGACAAAGAATCAGAGTAATTTCACAAAGGGCTATCTCAAAACTGGAGTCTATTGTCGCCCTTCTTGTTATGATTGTAAATTCAAAGGATATCCTCGAATTTCGGATATAACCCTTGCTGATTTTTGGGGCATAGAAAAAGTTGATTCTTCTATGGAGAAGAATCTTGGAACATCGTTGGTGATGATTAACTCTAAGAAGGGGGTGGCATTCTTCGAGGAGGTTAAGAAGCGTATCCATTATGTATCTGTACCTTTTAATAGTATAGAAGCTGGCAATAGGTCGCTAAATCTTTCTGTTGCACCTCCTAAAGTAGATCGAAAAGAGTTTTTCAACGACCTCGATAAGATGTCTTTCCTTCAAATTGCTGAAAAATATATCACCCCTAAAAAGTCTGGTAATAAGACCAAGGTAAGAAAGATTCTTAAGAGGGTACGCTATATAATGAAGATGACACAGCTTAACCCTACAGCTCTTTATCAGCTTTTCAAGTATAATAAGCTAAGTGAGATTGCCCATGGTAATTATCTTTTGCCTACACCCTATTGTTCGATTCAAGTGAGAAAAGGAGCAAAGATTATTAAAAATGGAGTCTTTCTTTTAGGCAATAAGAAATTCAAGCATTCTAAACTTGAAACAAGATTGCTTATAGATAAAGGAGCAACCTTATGCTATTATGGCAACACCACAATTGGCTATGGCTCCGATATAGAAGTGTTCCCAAATGCTACCCTTTCATTCGGAGGAGGTGTAGCAACCAACATAGGAACCACTATCATTTGTGGAGAGAGAATAGAAATAGGCAAGAATACTATGCTCGGTCGTCATATCACAATCAGAGACAACAATGGTTCTCATTATATGAATCGTCAGGGCTACAAAAATACCCGGCCTGTTTTTATTGGAGATAAGGTTTGGCTAACTGAACAATGCACGGTAATGCCAGGAGTAAAAATAAATGATGGCGCTATTATAGGTGCTTTGTCTTTGGTTATTCGTAATGTTCCTGCTTACTCTCTTGCTTCTGGTCATCCTGCAGAGGTAGTTGACGAAGACATTTTATGGAAATATTAATTTTATCACAATAGTTATTAATTATGGAATTAAACGAGTTTATCGCTAATTTTGCAGAACAGTTTGATGATACTGATGCTTCAGAGATTACAGCATCAACAGAATTTCATGAACTTGATGAGTGGTCATCGTTGACAGGCATGAGTGTCATCGCTATGGCAAAAACCCAGTATGGAAAGACGATTACTGGTAAAGAAATCCGTGAATGTGAGACAGTTGAGGATCTCTATAACCTCATTGCATCCAAATAATGACAAGTTTCAATCCCTTCTCACTTGAAAACAAGACCATTCTTGTCACAGGAGCTTCATCGGGTATAGGAAGAGGTGTTGCCGTTGCATGCTCCAAGATGGGTGCAAAGGTCATTATCAACGGACGCAACATAGAAAGACTTCATGAAACCGCAACCAAGATGAAGCCTCAACAAGCAATTGTTGTTTCTGGCGATCTTACTGATGTTGTTACGTTATCATCATTGGTAAGTGAATTACCCAAGCTTGATGGTGTTGTTCACTGTGCAGGTGTCGGGCAGCGCATCCCTTGCAAGGATTTGCAAATGGAGGATGTGAATCAGGTAATGGATGTCAATTTTAAGGCACCTGTTATGTTGCAGGCAGAATTGCTTCGACAGAAGAAAATCAACAAAGCAGCATCTATTGTTTTTGTTGCCTCTATTGCATCATGGTCGCCAAGTCTGGGCAATTCTGTTTACAGTGCATCCAAAGGAGCTATTATATCCTATGCAAATTGCTTAAGTCTAGAGTTGGCCCCACGACAGATTAGAGTGAATTGTATTAGTCCTGCAATGGTATGGACTGGTTTAATACTTGCATCTGGAACAGACGAGAATCAGTTAAAAGAAGACGAGAAGACTTATCCTCTAAAACGCTATGGTACGCCAGAAGATATAGCAAATTTGGCAATCTATATGCTGTCTGATGCGTCAACTTGGATGACAGGTAGTAATGTAAAATTGAGTGGGGGAGGACGATTGAGTTGAGTATGGCATATATTAAAGCGATTTCATATTATCTGCCAGATAAGGTAGTTACGAATGAGGAACTTGTCAAAGAGTTCCCAGAATGGAGTGTTGACAAAGTAGCTCAGAAGGTAGGGGTGGATTCTCGTCATCTCGCTGCAGCCGATGAAACGGCTGGCGATATGGCAGAAAAAGCGGCAGAGAAACTATTTGAAGAGTATAGAATTGATCCCAAGACTATAGATTTTCTTATGCTTTGTACGCAAAGTCCTGACTATTTCCTTCCCTCAACGGCCTGTATCTTGCAAGACAGGCTTGGTATTCCTACTTCAGCAGGAGCTTTTGATTATAACCTAGGGTGTTCGGGCTGTGTTTATGGCTTGGCTATAGCCAAAGGGCTGATCGCTGCAGGAATTGCAACAAATGTCCTATTACTGACAGCAGAAACATATAACAAGTATCTGCATCCGTCCGACAAGAGCAATCGCTCGATTTTTGGCGATGGCGCTGCAGCTTGTTTGATTTCTACGGATGGATATGCTGAAATAGGTGAGTTTTCACTTGGTACAGATGGTAGCGGTGCAAATAATCTTATTGTTAAAACTGGAGCTGCGCGACAAAAAGAACCAACGGGCAAATTCGTCGAAGATGAAGAAGGTCATTTATGTTATGATGACTATCTATATATGAACGGTGGTAACATCTTTAACTTTACTCTAGACGCTGTACCTGCTATGATGAAGGATATACTGGATAAAAATAAGTTGGTACAAGAGCAGATTGCCTATTATATTTTTCATCAGGCCAACAAGTTTATGCTTAATACTATCAGGAAGGTGTGTGTGCTGCCCAAGGACAAATTCTATGTACAGCTTTCAGAGACCGGCAATACAGTATCTTCAACTGTCCTTATTGGATTAAAAGACTGCTTAGAGAATGGTTATATCACCCCTGGAGATAATGTGATGATTTCCGGCTTTGGTGTTGGCTTGAGCTGGGGCGGTACCATATTAAAATTTTAGGCAAATATGAACATACTTATAGTGGGCGGAACAGGTGTTCTTAGCTCTGCTGTAACAGCCGAAGCACTGAAACAGGGCATTGCTGTGACGATGATAAATCGCGGACGGCGTAAAATCCCAGAAGGCATAGAACTGATAAAGGCTGACATGAACGACCAGTCAACCATTGTCTCAAAACTGGGTGAAAGGCAGTTTGATGCCGTGTTAGACTTTCTATGCTATACGGATTCTCAGACGGAAAGAAGTGTTAAACTGTATTCGAACTATACCAAGCAGTATTTTTATATCAGTTCCTGTGCTGTATATGATACAGCAACTCTAAATGGCCAAATGGCAGACGAAGAATCTAAAAAGGTGCTGCCAATATGGAAGTACAGTGTTGATAAATGGATGAGTGAGCAGAAACTGCGAGCCCTTTTACACGAAACTGACGTAAAGTATACTATAATTCGCCCTTGTGTAACATATGGTGATACTCGCATTCCATATGGAATTATGCCTCCTTATGGATATCATTGGACTCTATGTACAAGAATACTTGCCGGCAAGCCTATCATCACATGGGATGGCGGAAACAACCGATGTAACATGACTCGCGTAGAGGACTTCGCTGTAGGTTTAGTAGGGCTGATAGGTAACCCACAGGCATATAATGAGGCATTTAATGTATGTGGTGACGAAACACCAACATTTAAAGAAGTATTAGATGTAGTTGGCGAATTGCTTCATAAAGACGTGGTTACATTAGATATGTCACCTGATTTTTATGCTAAGGAGTATCCTTCTAAGAAAGGAGAAATATTAGGAGGACGTTCTATTGATACAGTTAATTCAAATAAGAAATTGAAGGAAGCAGTTCCAGCATTTTGCCAGACATTAAGCCTCCATGAAGGTATAAGAAAGACAATAGATGCTTATAAAGAGCAGAATTATCAAAAGGGTATTGACTGGAAATACGATGCAAATACAGATCGCATTATAAAAAGATGGTGTAAGATCAACCGCCTGAATTCAAAACAGTATCATTTGGGATTTATTGATTATTTAGGTACTGCATCTTTATCAGATAAGAGAACTTATTGGTTTGAGTATTATAAAGATAATATTCTGATAAGAATAGTATCATTTGTTCTCAAAGGAACAAATAGGATATTTCGCTTTGTTTCATAGTAAATATGTCGAATACAAATAATAAGACCATAGCCAAGAATACAGTGTATTTATACTTTCGCATGATGGTGACAATTGCCATCTCACTTTATACTTCGCGAATAGTATTAAAAATTCTTGGAATTAATGATTTTGGTATTTATCAATCTGTTGGTGGCGTTGTAGGCCTTTTGTCTTTTCTTAATGGTGCTTTAGCAACAGGTTCTTCTCGTTTTTTAACTTTCGAGTTAGGTAGAGGCGACTTTAATAAATTAAGAAGGACTTTTTCTACAATTGTCACTGCACATTTGATACTTGCTTTAGGTATTTTAGTTATTTCAGAAACTATTGGCCTATGGTTTGTATATAACAAATTAGTAATCCCGGCGGAGAGGTTTGATGCAGCGTTGGTTGCTTATCATTTATCTATCTTAGCAGCTGTTATACATCTAATGCAGGTTCCTTTTAATGCAACCATTATTAGTCATGAAAAAATGGGAATATATGCATATGGGGGTATTGCAGATGTTGTATTGAAACTTGCGATAGTATACATGCTTAGTATTGGTGGAATTGATAAACTGGTTTTATATTCCATTTTAATGTGTTTAGTGACTCTGACCATGTCGTTATTCTATTTCTTCTATTGTACAAAGAGTTTTAAGGAAACCCGAACAAGGCTTTTATTCGACAAAAAAATCATGAAAGACGTATTGGGTTATTCGATGTGGAATCTTTTTGCTAATTCTGCTATTGCTTTAAAGAACCAAGGGTCAATTATATTATTAAATATGTTTTTTAGTCCAGGAGTTGTAACAGCAAGAGCTGTCGCAAATCAAGTTAATTTGGCTGCTTATCATTTCATTACTAATTTTCGAACTGCGGCAACTCCACAAATTGTTAAACGTTATGCAATTGAGGATTATGAAGGTAGTAAGTCGTTGTTACTTTATTCTACAAAGTATTCTTACTACTTGATGCTTCTCATGGCATTACCTATTTTTTGTGTAGCTCCTCAGTTACTCAAAATATGGTTAGGGCAAGTACCTCCTTATTCTGTAATTTTCCTCCAGTTAACAATAGTGTGCAGCTTATTTCATGTTTTTGATTCCTCTTTTTATACTGCTTTGTATGCCAAAGGACAAATACGTGAGAATGCCTTGATCTCTCCTACAATACTTTTCATCTGCTTCCCTATTGTTTATCTATTATTTCGTGCAGGTTTCCCTCCTGAAACATATGCATGGGCATCTTTAATCAGTTACGCCATTTTAGCGTTATTGGTAAAACCACTTTTGATCATAAAAATAGTAGATTATACTTGGAAGGATATATTCAGCGTTTTTTATCCATGTCTAAAAGTGACCGTTTTATCCTGCATCATACCTCTCGTGCTATATTATCGAGGAGTTTTTGATGAGAGCATCTTAGGAAGATTCTGTTTATTAGTCTTAGTTTCTGTCGCTTGTGTTTTTATAGCTGTATGGACAGTTGGGGTGTCTTCTAGCGAAAGGATTAAGTTCCTTAGTTATGTAAGAACTCGTTTCAAACGTGGTAATTCTTTGACATGAGAATAGGAATATTAACATTGCCACTGCATACAAATTACGGTGGTATCCTTCAGGCATATGCTCTTCAAACTACCCTTGAGAGGATGGGGCATAGCGTTAATGTCTTTCAAACATATTATAATGGTATAAGAAGAATCCCTATAAGTCGATATCCTTTCGTGCTTGGGAAACGGTTCTTTCGCAAGTGTTTCATTAATCGAAAGACTGTGGTGCTTAGGGAGTTGAAGAAGAGTAAAGAAGCACCGCTGCTCCGTACCCAGATTGATAGTTTCATTAATAGACAAATACACACATTTGAGATAGGTCAGTTACGGGAGATACCTTTAGCTGACTATGATGCAATTATTGTAGGAAGTGATCAAATCTGGCGCCCATCTTATGTTAGAAGGATGTGGAAAACTGATGTCCAAGATGCTTTCTTGAGATTTACTAATGGATGGAAAGGGAAAAGGGTTTCTTATGCGGCTTCCTTTGGAGTTGACAGATGGTTGTTTTCAGAAGAAGAGACTGCAGAGTGTAAGTCTTTAGTTCATTTATTTGATGCAGTTTCAGTTCGAGAGGATTCAGGCGTAGATTTGTGCAGTAATCATTTGGGAATAAATGCTACTCAACTAATTGATCCGACCCTTCTTCTAACAAAGAATGACTATACAAGTTTGATTAGAGAGCAGAAAGATTCACATAGTGATTATGACGGGATTTTTAATTATGTGCTCGATGAAACACCTAATAAACAACTATTAATACAACGGATAGCCAAAGATCGTAACCTGAGGCCATACGGTATTGTTATAAACAGTCAAGATTTATCGAAACCCGTAGAAGAGCGTGTGCTTCCATCAATAGAAGAATGGATAAAATGTTTCCGTGATGCTAAATTTGTTGTTACGGATAGTTTTCATGGTTGTGTGTTCTCTATTATTTTCCGGAAACCGTTCGTAGCAATAGCTAATTCTAATAGGGGAATGTCTCGTTTTAATTCATTGTTGAGTATGTTAGATTTAGAGGATCATCTCCTTACTAGTACTGAGCAGTATTCATCGCATTTTACATATGATATCCCTGATTCGGTATTTATTAAAATTGAAGCATTAGCTAAAGAATCTACCCGTTTTCTTAATCAAGTATTATCTTAGATAATAGTATTTATCAAATGATTTACTTTTTGTTAGTTGTCTTTCTGTTCTTCTTTGTACTCCAGTTCGATCTTGCAGGGAAAACTAAGAATAAGGACTTTTGGTATAACGTAGTTCTAGTTGTTCTTATTTTCTTGGCAGGAATGAGGTATAGAGTCGGAATAGATACAACAAACGAAGTGTATGATTTTTTTCATAGGACTCCTACCATAGATAAGTTGTTTGATGATCTTTCATTAATAAAGTACCCATTATGGAAAATTATTAATTCTATAGTTTATACACTCGGAGGTAAGTTTTACATGGTCCAGTTTATCGAGGCCATTTTTGTTAATGTATTAGTTTTTAAGTATATTAAGAAGCATAGTGAATATATCTTCACCTGCGTATTCTTTTACTTCCTTATTTTGTATGCCTCGTATAATTTTGAAGAGATGAAAGCCAGCTTTTCCGCTGCCATATGTCTATATGCAAATGATTATGTGTTGGAAAAGAAGTGGGCGAAAGGCATTCTTTTGTATATAATTGGTTGCTTATTCCATATCTCAACAGTAGTTTTAATTCCATTCTCATTGTTGCTGTTTATAAGATTAAATAAAGTTGGGGTGGCATTCTTGGTATTTAGCTATTTCCTAGGAGTTTTTGTTGAAGCTAAGATCGAGGATTATTTGTATTTGTTTGGCGATGATGATTTTTTGGCAGGAAAGATTGAAACTTACGCTACTTCCGAGCGATGGGGAGGACGAGAAGGATCTTTGAATATAATTGGCATAACGAATAAAGTGTTGGGGTATATATATCCTATTGCAGGGTTATTGTTCATGAAATGGAAGGATAAAAGTAATTCTTTATTACGGCTGGAACCTTTTTTTGTTTTTTGCTTATTCTTTATGACTCTTACTCTCTCAATTCCTATTTTTTATCGTTATTCCCATTTCTATGATATTTATTATATTCTATTCGTTTCATACGCATTTGCAACATTATTAAAAGATGAGCGGTTATCCAAAGCAATAGTTTATTTAAGAGGATTTGCATTGTTTATACCATTTTTCGTACATGTAGCTATCGGATATACAAGTAGGATAGACAAGTTTTATCCATATTCATCTGTGATTGACAGAACTGTTTATAAATCAAAAGAGAAGAGATTCAATGAGAATCGCCCTGTTCCTAATCCTAAAGATGATGAGTACTGATTGTAAATATTTCATCTCATAAATATAATATAATAGTGAACAATATTTTTATTAGTTATATAATTCCTTGTTATAATGTAGAGAAGTATCTACCTATATGTATAGAAAGCCTTCGACATCAGATTATCAGAGAAGGCTTGGGAATAGAGTATATATTTGTTAATGATGGATCGACAGATGAAACATTGTCTATACTTCAGGATTTTGCAGAAAATGATTCACGGGCAGTTGTAATTGACCAAAAGAATCAGGGGGTTTCTTCTGCTCGTAATGCCGGTCTGATTGTAGCCAAAGGTAAATATGTGTTTTTTCTTGACAGTGATGATTGGTTAACAGATGATGCTAGTCAAACATTGTATGATGCTTGTAAGTGTGGTGAACCTGATATAATTATTACCAATGCATATATTGTAAACGAAGTTGCATTGAATGAAAAGAAGAAATGGAGTATTTGTATAGGATTAGATCCTGGTATTTACGATACAATGGAATTTGCTCGTAAAGTGCACCGACTTCCTGTTTCTTTTAAGACTTATAAGCGTGAGCTTTTAATGAATCACCATATTTTTTATAATATAAATTTGCGCGTTGGTGAGGTTTATGCCTTTTTTATTGTTGCTATGACATGCTCACATACTATTGCTTTTACTGACAAAAGAATTATGTACTATCTTGTCAGGTCTTCAGGTGTCATGAGGACGTTAAACATAGAAAGAGATCGTACAATTATTAATACGATACATTATATAGAAGACAACACAAAAGAAATAATGCCAGAATTATGTTCTGTTCCTTCATATATACGGTCATTGTATGATATTATAAATTTGTTTGGAATCATTAATTATGTAAAGAAAACAGCCTATTCATCAGAGATCGGCGATTTCTTATCATGGATCAATAAGGATGATTTATATAAGAAGTTGCAACGTTATTTCATTTTTAAAGAGTGGGGCTTAAATGGAAGAACTAAGTATGCTATTTTATTGCATTATTTTCCTATTCCTTTTACGTATCGTCTTTTACGATTTGTTCAAAGAAAGTAATAGATAATAATGTGTAATCATATATGTTTGTTGTGGTAATTAATTATTTAGTTTATGGAATTAAAAGATTTTATTGAGAAGTTTGCAGAGCAGTTTGATGATACTGACGCTAGTGAGATTAAGGCTGAAACAGTGTTTAAAGAACTAGATGAGTGGTCATCTCTGATTGCTCTTGGTGTGATTGGAATGGTTGATGAGGAGTATGACATTACCTTGAAGGGTGAAGATATCAGAAACTCTATTACTGTAGAAGACTTGTTCAATGCTGTAAAAGCTAAGGCTTAATGGGAGTTTATAATCAATTCTCTCTTCAAGGTAAGACAATCCTGATTACGGGTGGAGCTGGCGGCATTGGAAGCGCCACAGCTCAGACTTGTATAGACCTTGGAGCCAGGGTTATTTTAACGGATATCCGTGAGGATGCACTTAAGGCCACCCTGGCTTCATTGCCTGAGTCTCAGTCTGGAGAGCCTAATCTCTGCTTTACGGCAGACCTGACAGATGCGGATCAACTTGCTGCATTAGTGGATTTTTGTCCCGCATTAGACGGACTGGTCTGCAATGCCGGTGTAATGAAGTTGACACCGACACAGTTTATCACAGAAGAGGAACTGACACGCATCCAGAAGATTAATTTGAATGCGCCCATCCTGCTAACACGTTCTCTGTTAAAGAAGAAAAAGATCAAGAAGGGAGGTTCCATAGTCTTCACGGCTTCAGCTGCTGGCGTGTATCGTGTTTCTATAGGAAATGGTATATATGCGACAACGAAATGTGGCATAGATGCATTTATGAGGACAGTGGCATTGGAGATGGGCCCAAGGGGAATACGCTGCAACAGTGTGAACCCAGGAATGGTAGAAACAGCCCTGATAGGTTCATTCACAGAGGAAGAAAAGCAAAAGGAGATGATGAATTATCCATTGCGTCGTTTTGCACAGCCTGAGGATATTGCATATGGTATAGCCTATCTGCTCTCTGATGCCTCGTCGTTTGTGACGGGAACGGCATTAAAAATCGATGGCGGAATGACACTTGGCTAAGGCGAGTGGCTATTTGTCTAATTCGCCTAATTCGTAGAGTAATAGTAGTAGAAATGGAAAGACTGTTAGAGAATAAAGTGTGCATCATCACAGGTGCTGCACAAGGTATTGGTAAGGGAATAGCTGAGCGTTTTGCCGCCGATGGTGCCATTGTCTATGCGTGCGACCTTCGTGAAGGTTCGATGGATGAGTGGGCAAAGGAATGCAGTGAATGCAACGAAACCCGAATCATCCCCATGTACTTTGATGTGTCGGATGCTGTAGCTGTGAAAAATGCGTTTATGAGTATCTTTAAGGCAGAGAAGCGTATTGATGCATTGGTAAACAATGCCGGAGTAGTGTTCAACAAGAAGATTGGTATGATTGTGCGTCAGGAAACCGAATTGATGTTCCGCATCAATGTGATAGCAGTGATTGAGTTGGTTCAGCTCTGTTCTCGCCTGATGGCTCGAACTGGTGGCGGTTCCATTGTGAATATCGCATCAGTGACGGCTGTGTTGGGTTCGCCTGGGCAGTCTGCTTATTCCGCCACGAAGGGAGCCATTATCTCGTTCACCAAGTCGGCAGCTAAGGAATTGGCGCCACAGGGCATTCGTGTGAATGCCGTGGCCCCAGGTATTGTGAAGACAGAACGTTTTGCAGAGCTGTATGAGAGTGATGGTGCAAAGATTGATCAACGTATTTCAAGGATAGGTCTTGGACGTCTGGGTACTCCCGAGGACATCGCCAATGCCTGTGCGTTCCTCGCTTCCGATAGAGCCAGTTATATCTCAGGAGAGATCCTTGGGGTAAATGGCTGCGCCTCAATTTAAACCACAGTACTTGTTATTAAAATACCACGGATCTAACAGATTAAACGGATATTATTAAGTCTGCATAATCCGTGTCATCCGTGCAATCCGTGAAATCCGAGTAATCTGTGGTCGTCATAAAGATAAATGTGGTAAGTATTTAAAGATGATACTGAATTTAGATAAGTGGTCAAGTGATGCGGTAGCGGCGATTGATTCGCAGGGGAACAAGTTGACCTATGGTGAACTTAGATCTTTTGCGGAGCAAGCCGGGCAGTTGATGCCGAAACGTTCATTGTTCTTCCTATTGGTGGAGAACAATGTGGGTGGTGTCGCTTGGACCATCAGTAATATATGTGCGGGCAATGTGCCGCTGATCCTGAATGCCCATATGGATGAAGGGCTATATAAAAGTTTGTATGAACTCTATCAGCCTCCTTTTGTCTGTGTGCCAGAAAAGATAGCAGAAAAGTTTGACTATCAAACTGTCGGTACATTCTATGGCTATACCTTAATGAAAACAGGCAATGAAGCTTGCCCGATGAACGAAGAACTGTCTCATCTGTTACCGACATCAGGAAGTACAGGAAGTCCAAAGCTGGTACGCCATAAGTATGATAATATTGAGGCAGCTGCCTTGAATATCTCCACGTTCTTTGAACTAACAGAGAAAGATCGTCCTTTGATGGTACTCCCACTATACTACACGATGGGCCTCTCGATGGTGTTCAGTCATTTCTATGTGGGAGCCACTGTACTCATTACAAACCTCAGTATGACCGATCGTAACTTCTGGAAGTTCATGAAGGAGGAGCGAGCAACCAGTTTTACAGGTGTTCCGTATAGCTTTGAAATCTTGAACCTGATGCGTTTCTTCCGGATGGACCTGCCAGACCTGACTTTGTTAACACAGGGTGGTGGGCGGATGCCTAAGGAATTGAATCTGAAGTTTGCAGAGTTCTGCCGTGATAATGGTAAGCAATGGATAGCTACCTACGGTCAGTCGGAGTGTACTGCTCGTATGGCCTGGTTGCCTCCGAAGTGGGCTATTGACAAGGTAGGTAGTATTGGTATTGCTGTTCCCAATGCAGAACTGTCACTCATTGATATGGATGGCAATCCTATAACAACTCCCAACACTGAGGGTGAGATGTGCTATCGTGGTAAGAATGTGACCATGGGTTATGCCCGTCAGCGTGAAGATCTTCTTTTGGGTGATGAACGCCATGGCTTTATCCGTACTGGCGACTTGGCCTACTTTGATGAGGACGGTTGTTATTACATCGTTGGTCGTATGGGCCGTTTCTTGAAACTCTTCGGTATGCGTGTCGGCTTGGACGAATGTGAGCGTATTGTCAAAGGTAAGTTCCCTAATCTGGAATGTGCCTGTGTTGGAACAGACGAAAAGATGATTGTCTATCTGACAGACGAAAGTTACAAAGCCCAAGTCAAGGAAGAACTTGTCAACCGTCTAAAACTCGTGGCTTCTTCCTTCGAGGTTCGAATCATTGATGAGATCCCGAAGAACGAAGCCGGCAAAATACTTTACGCAAAATTAGAAACAAAATAGACCACGGATCTAACAGATCTAACGGATAGTTATAAATCCGTTCAATCCGAGAAATCCGTTTAATCCGTGTTCAGTATAAACACATAATCAGTTGTTTTAACATCAACCACAGATTACTCGGATCTAACGGATATTATCAAATCATCATAATCCGTACAATCCGTTTAATCCGTGTTCAGTATAAACACAATTATCAGAGGTAAGTATTTCTGTGCTTTCTGTGATTTCTGTGTGACATAAGTAAAAAACAAATAAATCAGTGTGAAATAAAATGGAGAATTTAGAGAAGTACAACAACGCGTTTGTTGAAGTGTTTGGAGCAAAAGTAGAAGAATTAAACGATGACTATTCGAAGGAAAACGTCGGTGAGTGGGATTCCGTTCATCAGTTGACGTTGATCTCCATCTTCGAGGAAGCCTTCGACATCATGTTCGACCCCGAAGATATTATGGAGATGACCTCCTACGCTAAAGGCAAGGAACTCCTTGCTAAGTATGACGTAACCCTATAAATGTTACACAGATCTCACTGATCCCACAGAAATAATATTTAACCACAGATTACTCAGATCTAACGGATAGTAATAATCAGAATAATCCGTGCGATCCGTGTGATCCGTGTTCAGTATAAACACAATTTCAGAGTCTATTAATCTGTGTAATCTGTGTAATCTGTGTGACCTAAATAATCATCAGTGTGAGCAAATCCGTGATATCCGTATAATCCGTGGTTTAAATAAATCGGTATTAGAGTGATTATTAAATAGTGTGATTTGTGAGATCTGTGTGAGTTTATATTTAATAATATAGAAATGGCTCGTTGGGAAATTAAAAACGTTAACATTGCCGGTGTCGCGATGGCGGTGCCTGAGCATACCGTGAAGACGGCAGAGATAGATCTATTTACACCAGAGGAAGCCGAGGTCTTTGACAAGACTGTCGGCATCAAGTCTCGTCATATCGCCCCTGATACGATGTGTGCCTCAGACATGTGTCAGGCAGCAGGTGAGAAATTGTTGGAAGAACTTGGCTGGGAGAAGGAAAGTATCAATGCCCTGATCTTTGAGTCTGTGACAGGTGATTACCGCACCCCTCCAACCTCATGCCTGTTACAAGATCGCATGGGGCTGAGTGAAGACTGCTTCTGCATAGATATACCCATGGGATGCTGTGGCTGTATGTATGCTATCACCGTGGCTGGTAATCTGTTGACCACAGGTCAGATCAAACGTGCCCTGCTATTGGTAGGTGATACGGCATTACGCATGGGTTCGATGAAGGATAAGAGCCGTGTGCCATTGTTTGGTGATGGTGGAACAGCACTTGCATTGGAATATGACGAAACAGCCAATGATATCATTATCGATTTCCACACTTTAGGAAAAGGTGGTGATGCTTTAATGACGCCTCATGGTGGTTTCCGGCATCCAACAACACCAGAGAGCTTTGAGTATGAAGACTTTGGTAATGGTATTATTCGAGCTCCCTATCATACCATGATCAATGGAATGAACGTGTTCTCATTTGCCATAAGCCGACCTCCAAAGTCTGTGGAGAAGTTTTTGACAGATTACAACATTGATCGCAATACCGACATCGACTATTTCCTGATTCATCAGGCCAACAAGATGATTGTCGATAGGGTAGTGAAGAAGTTAAAGCTTCCTTTGGAAAAAGTTCCTTATAATCTGGAAGAGTTTGGTAATCTTGGTGGAGCTAGCATTCCTTCATTGATGGTGACAAGGATTGCAGATAAATTGCGCAAGGAACCCACAACCATCCTCGGTTCTTCATTCGGCCTTGGTCTCAGTTGGGGAACGATGTTGCTGAAGGCAAAGCCGATGGTGGTTCCAGAAATGATAGTTTTACCATAATTATCAGAACATGGAAAAAATACAATTCATGGAAAAACCTGATTGGGTCTCATGGGAGGATATTCATCAGTGTCTTTATATGGCTCATCAAGTAAACAGGAAAAGGGGTTTCAACATGGTGACCCAAAATATAAGTGCAGAAAAACTAAAGAACCTTATTGAAGGTAGCGGCCGTTGTTTCGTCGCTTTTGATAAAGAAAAACTCGTTGGAGTAGCAACAGTAAGGTTTTTTAAATCTCGTCGTTGGTGGGCATGGGGCAAGACTGTAGCTTATCCTGGATTAGATGGAGTGTTAAAAGAGTACCAGGGGACTGATGTCTTTCTTGGTCTGCAAGAGATGAGAAATGCAGTCATAAAGGAATCAGAAGTGAGAATAATCCAATCTAATACAGCTGTAGAAAACACTGTGGTCTTGAGAAGAGTAAAAAAAGCTGGATGGAAATTTGTTCAGTATTCTGCTACTGGTAAAGGAGCTGATCACTATTCTGTTATAATGGTAAGATGGCTTGACGGATGCCCTTGGCCTAATTGGTTTGTTAGCTTAATGTATAAAACCTCTGAGTTTATTATTCGTGCCATATGGAAACCAGGCTATAAGATTAGATTCAAGTTTTGGTAAATCAGAGAAGCATTAATTGCATTTCATAAAGGTAGTAATATGTACAAAAACTTCTTTAAACGTTTTTTTGATTTTTGTTTGTCTCTCATTTTATTGATTTGTTTGTCACCTATTTTATTGGTGGTCACAATTTGGCTTCACTTGGCAAACAAGGGCGCTGGAGCGTTTTTTGTCCAACCAAGACCCGGAAAAGACGGGAAAGTTTTTCACATGTACAAGTTCAAGTCGATGACTGATGAGAAAAACGCAGACGGTGAGCTTCTTCCAGATGCTGAACGCCTCACAAAAATCGGCCGAATCGTACGAGCTACAAGTATTGATGAATTACCCCAACTATTTAATGTACTAAAAGGAGATATGTCGTTTATAGGGCCACGTCCTCTTACGATTATGTATATGGCCTATTATAACGATCGAGAGCGTCACCGCCATGATGTTCGCCCTGGAATAACAGGATTGGCACAGATCAATGGTCGTACTTCGGTGACTTGGAATCAAAAGTTTAACTTCGATTTGGAATACGTTAAGCGATTATCGATATGGCTTGATCTTAAAATATTCTTCCTAACCATTTATAAGGTGTTTAAACGTGAAGGAGTCGGTGTTGATACAAGTGGCACAAAGGATTTCGATGCAGAGAGAGAGCAGGAATGGATAGCATCAGGGCATCCGGAGCGAATAGCAGAAGCTCATGCCTTGACTGTAAAAATGGAACAAGAGGCAGGGTATGTCAAAGTGAGAAAAAACTTTTGAGATTGATTCATGAAAAAGTTATTGATATTAGGCGCATATTATACGGAGATTGAGATAATTGAAAGAGCCAAAGCTTTGGGGTGCTATACCATTGTTACCGACAATCATCCAAATCCTTTGATGAGTCCTGCCAAGCAAGTGGCTGATGAGGCATGGGACATCAGTTGGACGAATATAGATGATTTATGTAGAAAATGTGCGGAGTGTCAAGTAGATGGTGTTATAGCTGGTTTTAGCGAGTTCAGGGTAGAGAGTATGATCAATATCTGCGAAAGATTGAATCTGCCATGCTCATTGACAATGAAACAGCTTGACATTACACGAGATAAGAATTGCTTTAAACGGACATGCGAGAAGTATGGAATACCATGTGTTCCAGAGCATCAATATAATGACAGTTTTGATTTTCCTGTTATAGTAAAGCCCGTAGATCGTGCGGGTTCTGTAGGCATTAGTGTCGTCTATAATAGGGAGAATTTTGAAACCGCATATCAATATGCGATGTCTATGTCTAACAGCAAGAGTGTTATTGTTGAGGATTTTATCTCTGACGGAACAAAAGTAGATGTTTACTACTATGTTAAAAATGGAGGTATTTGTTTACTCGGAACAAGTGATACGATCATGTGTCATGACTCAGGAGTAATGCAGAAAGCCTGGCCTTTCCCTTCTAAGTGGGAACGTCAGTATGTTGAAGAAATAGACGGGAAGGTAAGAAACATGATTAAAGGCATTGGGATAGAGAATGCTTACCTAACCATTTCCGCTTTCTATACAAAAGACCATTTTTACATCTTTGAAACAGGTTTTAGATTGAGTGGCGAAATGTCATTTAATTATTATAAAACTCTAACAGGGGTAGATTATGTAGAGGAGATGATTCGCTTTGCATTGGGAGAAAAAGGCGATGCTCAGTTTGTTGAACATTCAGGAACTGCTCTAAATTCAATCATCCTAAACTTCTTCGCAAAAGATGGAACAATAAAGAAAATCTATAACATTGATGCGATTTCTGCAATACCTGATGTAATAGATTTCCTGGTGTATGGGCAAGAAGGTGAGGAAATCCATAATAGTGGATCGCTTTTGAAAAAAATAGCCATGTGTACAATATGTGCGACAGACTGGGAAAGAATCAAAGATGTTGTTGATCAGGTGAACCGGTTGTTCTCAGTGATGAGTACCGATGACAAGGAAATGATTTACGAAAAAGTTGAGCGTGGTGAACTGTAACGAAATAGGTAGCGAGTTCTGGATAGAGAACTTGAATGAAGATAAAAGCAAGTTATATGTATTGTCTGGTAGGACAGCCATAGACCTAATACTTCAAGACATATTGGCATCGGGCAGTCAGGTAAGTTCTGTTTATATGCCAGCATGGTGTTGCGAATCCATGCTCCAGCCATTCTATGACAGGAGTTTTAAAATATGTTTTTATGACATGTTATTTAAGGATGGACAAATAGAGTATAAGGTTGATAATGAATGCAATACAGACATTTTCTTTTTTACAAATTATTTTGGCTTTAATAATACAATTTCGGAAGAAACTATTCGGAGATTCAAGAAAAGAGGCTGTATCGTCATTTATGATCGAACACATTCTCTTTTTCAAGAAGATAGCCAGTATGTTGATTTAGCAGATTATTCATTTGCGAGCATCAGAAAATGGTTGGGAGTGCCATGCGGAGCCTATGTCTCAAAAAAGGATGGTTCTATGATAGCCTCTCAGTTGAAAGGGTACCCCTACCTTTCAGAAAAGATGGATGCCATGAAACTAAAGGCAAACTATATACTAGGGGAGGCTTCTATCTCCAAGCAGATCTTCCTGGATAAATATAACAGATTTAGTCATCTCCTCGTAGAGTGCTATCGAGATTTTAAGATGGATGACTTATCATTATATTTGTGGAATTGTGCTGATAAGGATAACCTCAAGATACGTCGTCAAGCCAATACTGCTTTTTTGCAGACTTACCTGAAAGAATTGCCTCAGATCCATACCATGTTTCAGGCATCAGAAAGTGAGTGTTGCTTATTTGTTCCAGTTTTGTTTGAAACTAAGGACGAGAGAAACAGAGTAAGAAATTATTTGATCAGTCATTCCATTTATTGCCCTATCCATTGGCCAAAACCGCATTGTATTACGAAATCGATGTACGTAAACGACATATTCGATCGTGAACTTTCACTCATATGTGATCAACGATATCATGAAAATGATATGTCACGCATTCTGAATACATTGAGAGAGGCATTAGATAAGAACTAAACATAATAAATGAAGAAAACATGAAGATTACCAAGACTCACATTATTAAGTACTTTAAATTGTTGACAGACATGTCGTCATTCAAATATGTGAAGGAGTACTGTATCAAAGGAGATAAGCCATTGAAAGCCATTCCTACATATTTCGACTCACTATGGTGTAAACTGCGTTATGGTATGACAACAAAGGAGTATTTCTTGTTTGATTTCTATAATAAATCAGGATACGCACGTAAAGCTTATATCAGTGGGGCAGAGAGTTCGTGGACTATAGAAAACATCATCGATGCCGGTGACAAGTATCCATTTGGTAATAAATACAATGTTTATCAGGCTTTCAGACCTTTTTATCTGAGAGAGGCCATCAAGTTGACACTTCCTGACGAAGGTAATGAATTGAAGGCCTTTGCCTACAAGTATGGTGGTTTTATTCTAAAACCGCTATCTATGTCACAAGGTCGTGGTATTTGCCTTTGGAGTCAGAAAATGGATGATGCAGAAGATGTATTAAAAGACATTTGTAAGAATACAATAGGAGGAGTGATAGTTGAGGAACTAATCCAACAAGATGAAGAAATGGCTAGTTTCCATCCATCGTCAATCAATACTATTAGATATACGGTTGATTATCAAGATGGATATGTGGATAAAATATATGCCATGATTAGAATTGGCGCAGGAAATAGTCAAGTTGACAACACATCCGCCGGAGGCATCTGTGCTGCTATCGACCTCGATACGGGTATTATTATCAGTAAAGGTTTTAGGCGAGATGGCAAACAATATATATGTCATCCTGATTCTGGCAAGCAAATTATTGGAGCTAAGATTCCGAAATGGGAAGAACTTAATGAGACTATAGAAAAAATACGGCCTAAGAATACGTCTGTCCATTTTGTAGGATGGGATATGGCGCTCAGTAAGGATGGATGGTGCATAGTGGAAGGTAATTGGCAACCTGCAATAATTGGTGTGCAGGCGAGTTCTGGCACTGGATACCGTTCCGCTCTTAAACGAGCAAGGAAAAACGCATGGAAGAAGCGAAATTCTTAATCTGAAAGCGGCTAACAAATAACTGCGTAAGGTATAATAATTTATTTCATGACAAAAGGAACAATAAAAATGAATAGAAAGATAAAAGTATTGATTCAAAGAATAGGGTACTCACGATTTACCGATATCCTTTACACTTTAGGGGGAGGGAAACTATGGGCAGAGCTAAAAGCATCTATGTCAAAACGGGAACTTCTTGCCAGTGCTAAAAAAGCGTTTGCAAAGAAAGGAGCATTAGGCAGTTTTGAAGATTACAAGCAGGCTTTGAAAAAACATTGGGTGTCTTATTCTGAGTATGCCGAAAAGTATGAGTTCTATAAGAAATCAGAAGAACAAAGAGATGAATATGTATCTGCTTTGAAAATGGTTTATTTTTATCGAAGATATTGTCCCATGTCAGAAAAAGCCATATTCAGAGATAAATCCAAATTCCTGGAGGTATATGGAGATTTTGTACATAGGAAATGGCTCTATCTTCCTAAAGCTTCTTTCGTAGAGTTTGAAAAGATGATTACTAGCTACGATTGTATAGCAAAACCTCTTGATGAATCAAGGGGTAAGGGCATCCTTAAGTTATACAAAGATGATACAGGAAAGGATCTTCAAAAACTCTATAACTTCTATGTTAGAAACAACTATCTGTTAGAACAATGCATCGAGAATTGTGAAGAGTTGAAAGCTTTGCATCCACAAAGTCTTAATACTTTAAGGGTTGTTACTGTATCAGGCAAAGACAAGGCTTGTTTGTTCTCTGGTGTGCTACGTGCTGGTGTTGGTGACAGTGTTGTCGACAACTCACATGCAGGTGGATTATCGGCGCAAGTTAACGTTGAAAGTGGTATCGTAGAAACCGATGGGGCAGACTCAAAAGGCAACAGATACGAGTACCATCCCGATAGCGGTATTAAAATTAAAGGCTTTGTTATTCCTAAATGGGAAGAAATTGTAAAGACTTGTTGTGAAGCAGCCAAACGTTCTAAGATTCCCGTTGTAGGATGGGATGTGGTAGTAAACAGTGATGGTGTCATAGAGTTAATTGAGGGGAATCACAGACCTGACATGGATGTGATGCAGATTCGATACAAAGCAGGAGTAAAAAAGAGGATTTTTTCCTTGATTAAAGAATACTGTGAAATAAACATGAAGTGAGCGATTAAGAGATAACGGAACATATTTAATATGATATGAGTTTTAGAATATTTCTATGGAAAAGATTGACTCGCCTATACCCATGGTTTCTTCGTAAACACTATGGTATGGAGATTGGAGATGATGTTAGAGTCTCATGGAAAGCTCATCTTGATAAATCCGTGAATCCGAAAGGTATTCATATTGGTAGTGGTACAAGAATTCTTAACGGTGCTATGGTTCTTGCGCATGATGACTGTAGAAGGATAAAAACCGACACGCGAATTGGACGAGACTGTCTTATTGGGGTGCGCTCAATCATTATGCCTGGGGTTCTAATTGGAGACTCTGTTCTTGTTGGTGCAGGTTCTGTAGTAACTAAAGATATACCTTCGAACAGTATCGTGGTGGGTAATCCGGCTAGAATAATTAAGGATGGCGTAAGATTGAAGAAAGGTAGAATAATTGAGAATTCAGATGTATGACGAATGTAGCCTGTCTACTTGATAGCGGGTTTATATTTAGAGTTTTATATAACGATTATGAAGACTATATTGATTACTGGCATCGGAGGATTGACTCCTCGATCAATAACTGGTATTATCCGTGAGAATCATCCTGACTACCATTTGATTGGTGTCGATGTTAATAAAAAGGCAGTCGGTTTCTTTATGAAAGGTCTGCTGGATGAGTATTGTGTCTGTCCACGATGTACCGATGAAGCCTATTTCCCATTTATTGAGAATTTGGTAAAAGAGAAGCATATCGACTATGCTTTTGTTCAGCCAGAAAGTGAGATTGTGGAGTGGGGCGACTATTATGATAAGCATGGCAAGTACCCTTGCCCTGTTTTCATGGGATCAAAGTTGCTTTCTGTCTCCTTAAAGGATAAGAGTATCATGGCTGACTTGCTGGAAGGAACGGACTTCATCCCCAAGACTATCAAAGTGACACAGGAGAATCCTCGTTATGAAGACGTAGAGAAAGAGATTGGATTCCCGTGCTGGATTCGTGCAACTGAAGGAACTGGTGGGTTGGGCTCTTTGAGACTGGAAGACTTGAGTAGTTATAAGTCATGGCTGTTTATCAATAGTAGCATACCTGAGTTCACGGTTAGTGAGTTCCTGACGGGTCGTCATCTGGCTAACGAAATGCTCTACTATAACAGTGAGTATGTGAAAGGTGCGGCATTGGAGTGTGCCGAATATGTAATGGCTAATACTGCTCCATCGCATGTAACAGGAAACACCGCTTTTGGTCGTTTCTTAAACGAGGATCGTATCAATGAGTTCTGTGACCGTTGCATCAAATATTTGGAAAAGCAATTAGGTGTTCCTGCTCATGGCATTCTCTCCTTTGACTTGAAGGAGGACAAGAATGGTAACATGAAAGTAACGGAGGTGAATATCCGGCACATGGCATACGCTGGTGTAATGGCTCATGTGGGTTTTGACCTCATTGAGGATACTATCAAAATAATGGAAGATGGTAATGCAGACCGTGTAGAACGAGCTCCATTTTTCCATTATGAGAAACCGTATGTATTCTTAAGAGATGTTGACGTTGAGCCAATCATCTTAGATAGTGAAGAAATCTTTGGATAGGGTAGGTGATTGATGAAAAGGCTTGCCATTTTATTCTTGTTCTTATGTGTTGTATGGAGTTCCTTTGCCTGTACAAGTGTTATTGTTTCGGGAAAAGTTACTTCAGATGGCCGCCCTTGTATTTTTAAAAACCGCGATGCCAGTAATGAAGATATTGTAGTTGTGTCTGTACAAGGGAAACGTTATCATTATATAGCTGTGGTAACTGCTAATGATTTGACAACACGACTTGTTCGTTCTGGTTTTAATGAAAAAGGCTTTTCCATCATTAACACATATACGAAAAACCAAAATGGGACAAGTCTAGATATTGGTAACAATAACGTAATTTTACGACGTGCATTGGAGAGTTGTGTCTCCACAAGAGATTTTGAACGTATGTTGGATTCGCTACCACATCCTCTTAAGGTTAATACTAATTACGGGGTGATGGATGCAGAAGGTCATGTGGCGTATTATGAAGTGGGCAATTACAAGTATGTAAAGTATGATGTGAACGATCCCAAAGTTGCTCCTAATGGGTATCTTGTCAGAAGCAATTTTGCTTTTTCTGGAGATAGAAAAAAAGATGTTGGAGTAGTTAGGTACAAAGCTTTAGATACATATATGTCAAATCTGAGAAAGAAGGGAAAAATCAATCACGAGGATATCATAAGAGGTGCTTCACGTTTTTTAGTTCATGGAGAGACGGGGGCCGATCTAAATGAGATGATGCCAGGGAATAACCACAAACCTGTTTACGTGAGCATTAAGGATTATATCACCAATCGTCTTACTACTAATTCTCAATTAATACAGGGGGTAAAAAAGGGGGAAGATCCATTGCATACAGTAGGATGGACAATTTGTGGAAGTCCAATGACAACTGTTTGCATTCCTGTATGGATAATGCCCAATCATCGTGTTCCTAGAATTATGTCTAGGAATGCAAGTAAACGTGCAAGTATTTGCGATGCTGGTTTAAAATTAAAGAAACGACTTTTCCCGAATGAAAAGAAAAGGGGAAAGAGTGACATCAATTTAGCCCAACTGATAAACAAGAAGGGAAATGGTATCCTTCAACAGATTACCTCTATTGAAACAGAGATTTTCAGACGAGCAAATAAGGTGCTGAATGCTGTACAAAAGCAGGGAGTCTCTATTCAGGAAATCAATGATTTCTATACGTGGGTAGACAGCTACGTGCCATATGAATACAAGAAGAGATTTGGAATTGTCCTTGAGTAAACTATTATATGGATAGCAGATGTTGTTCTTTAGTAGATAAATGATGGGAGATATTGTAAATTTAGCCTTTGTAGGCGATATTATGCCGGGTGGTGTCTTTGTTAGAAAGGGCGGAGTAGATAAAGAAGTATTGGATTACATGAACTCCTTTGATCTTCGTATTGGTACGTTGGAATCTGCGTTTGGTAACGGATCCACACTCTGTCATATAAAGAATACTCCCAAACTTGGCACTATTATCTATTCTCCAGATGATAGTATAAAAATGCTGTTAGACATAGGGATAAATGCAGTTTCTTTAGCAAATAACCATTCTTGTGACTGTGATTTAGTAGGTTTATATCATACTATGGAATTGCTAGACAAATATGGGATTTTGCATTTTGGGGCTGGCCACACTGCAGCAGAAGCCGCTGCTCCTGCAGTTCTTCACTGTAAAGGAAAAACGATTTGTTTGTTGGGCTATCTTCAAGAGTATCATTCTTTTTATCGAGGAAAAGGTTATGTGCCTACAGATTCAGAAGGTGGTTATAATATTTTCGATATAGACAAAGTACTTGGAGATGTAAAACATTATATAAACTTATATGATTATGTATTTGTAATGCCCCATTGGGGAACTGAAGGTACGGTTCTGCCAAAACCGGAAGAAGTTAGGTTTGCAAATATGATTATTGAAGCTGGAGCAACTGGTGTCATCGGTAGTCATGCGCATGTAGTCCAATCGGTAAAGAAGTATCACAATAAGGTTATAGCAATGAATATGGGAAATTTTGCTTTCCCTGATAGATATGTGGTTAAGCCAAGAATTGCGTACTACCCAACGGATGAGGAATTGGCTAACCATAGTATTCCTGTAGTTAATTCATTTAGAATTGTTGATTCGTTAAGTTATAAAAAAGTCTCCGATTCAGAACGAAAGGGTATGATATTGGGTATAAGTCTAAATGGTGAAACTATAGTTTTAAAAAAGTATTATACGTTATTATTGGATAATAATACAATTATACATAGGCGTAAACCTTCTTTTTTGAATACATTTCTTTTTTATTGCAAATGCTTAGTGAAAGATAATGCAAGAGTTATATATCGACATTCTTCATTACTTCAAAAGATAAGGAAAAAATCAGTTGAATTATGAAAGAAGGCGATTTAATTATCTTCGAAAGTGAAGAAGTCTTTGGATAACACCAGTTACTTATTAGATGTTATTCAAACCGAAGCTATTAATTGGCTTCGGTTTGTTTTAAATTTAGACAGTATAATTCCTTCGATTAATAATTGGAGGGACGTTCTTGTTTTTTGCGACAAGCAGAAAATAGGAGGGGTATGTGAACCTACTCGCTTTGACGTACATGTTGATGACGAGACATTGCTCGATTGGATGGCGCTTGTACGACAGCTGGAAAGGAGTAATGCCTTACTCAACAAACGGGTATGTGAATTGTTCCAGAAGCTACAGGAGGATGGATTTAGGTGTTGTTTGTTGAAAGGGCAGGGGAATGCGGAAATGTATCCGAATCCCGCATTGAGAATCCCTGGGGATATAGATGTGTGGATAGATGCTGATGAAAATACCATTTATGATTATGTGCTGAAGCAGTTTCCCGATGCGAAGACTGATTTCAAACATATAAAGTTCCCTTTATTCAGCGATGTGCCTGTCGATGTTCATCAGACACCGTTAAAACTGAGAAACCGTATTAACCAGCGTCGATTGCAGCAATGGATAGACACCAATAAAGAGGAACAGTTTAACCATACCGTGATGCTTAATGGTACGGACATGGAAGTAGCAGTGCCAACGGCGCAATTCAATGCCGTTTATCAGTTGGGTCATATCATGACACATGTGTTTGATGAGGGGATCGGTTTAAGGCAGCTGATAGATTATTACTATGTGCTGAAAAACTTAGAAGGTATATCAGAGGAAGAGAAAGAACAAATAAGAAAAACATGGAAACGGTTTGGTATGGGCCGACTTGCTTCAGCTATCATGTGGATAGAGCATGAGGTGCTTGGGCTTCCTGAACAGTATTTATTGACAACACCAGATGAGAAGTGGGGGAGGAAGATACTTGATGATACGTTGGAAGGAGGTAACTTCGGGAAGTATAGTCAGCGACGCGTCAATGTAGGTCTAGGGCGGATCAATAAACGAATGGCCACGTTTAAACGACTAATCAGCCTCTTCCCATGCTTCCCTGGTGAAACAGTATTCAGGTTCATGGCTAGAATGAAAGCTGTGGTGAAGAAGGATCTGAATGTAGATTGAATAGTTGTATTATTATATTATATCTACCAACAGCAGCTACAATCGTAGCTGCTGTTTTTGTTTATGGTAGGAACAGGTCGTCCATCGTTATCTCCTTTGTAAGCATTCGATAAAATACACGTTGTATGTAAGCATTCGATAAACTACAGGTAGTAATACCAATATATATAGCAACAGCGTAAGCATTCGATAAACTACAGGTAGTAATACCAATATATATAGCAACAGCTACAATCATAATCGATTGTAGCTGTTGTTGTATCTATAATGTAATATATGTAATACTATGTCATACAGTTTTGGT
>Ga0256407_10001187_pt1 | contig 56631 bp, 40 predicted proteins | sample RumenRJG_04DNA_FD_193489 | JGI IMG/M metagenome (GOLD analysis project Ga0256407, IMG submission 193489) | Bovine rumen microbial communities from Lethbridge, Alberta, Canada - RJG_04 | ecosystem: Host-associated > Mammals > Digestive system > Stomach > Rumen | place: Canada: Alberta... | reverse complement strand
AAATATAAAAATAATTAATTTTTAAAAATATAAAATTTTAATTCTAAAGGCTAGGCCATGCCATATCATTGAAGAAGATCAAGTCAACTTCATCTCCTTTTTCGATTCCTTCATGGTTTTCGTCAATGATAATGTAACAGTTTGCCTCTACCATTGACCTAATGATACCAGAACCTCTATTCAGGACATGATGAACACCATTATCATCAGCTACCGCACGAATATAATCTGTTCTTCCAAGAGATGAAGGTATTTTGGTTTTAGATACCCTATTAATCACTTTATGGGAATAATCAAGTCCTTGCATTTTAAATATGTAATGTCTTGCAATTATATCAAATTGGCCCATAGCAGCTACAGGCTGGCCGGAAAGCATAAACACTTGGGTTCCATTAACAATGCCCGCACCTACAGGCTTTCCTGGCCTCATTGCAACACCATGGAAAAGAACTTGACCTAATTCCTCAACTGCTTCAATGACTACATCCCCTTTGCTTATAGCGGTTCCACCAGTAGTGATAACAACATCATAGTCTTTAGTTGCCTTATCGATTGCTTCCTTAACTGCCTCAAAGTCATCTGCACCATGCTCTATATCAACAATAGCTCCAGCACTTCTAATCAATGCTGCAATGGTGAATTGATTGGAATTGATTATTTTTGCCTTATCAAGCTCTGGAGAAGGTTCCACCAATTCATTCCCCGTGATTAGTAATTTGACTCTTGGCTTTTTGTAGACTTCAACTTCACTGTGTCCAGCTGAGGCAATCAAACCCATCTCTTGTGGCCTGATTAAAACATTCTCCCCTAATAATTCATCTCCTTCAGCAATGTCTTCAGCTTTTGGAGAAATGTTTTCACCAGGAGTAACCTGTGAATGAATCTCCAGATTATCCCCATCTTCATAGGTGAATTCCTTCATTAAAACAGCATTAGCACCATTTGGAATCGGTGCACCAGTAGCTATTACAATAGCTTCACCATTGGATAAGGTCTTATCTGAAAAGTCTCCTGCTCCAATCCTATCAATGATCTTTAATTCTTTAATGACATTATTGGAAGCTCCAAATGTATCCTCTGCAATCACTGCATATCCATCCATAGCAGATTTGTCAAATGGAGGGGAATTGTGATAAGAGGAAATGGAATGAGCTAAAACTCTACCTTGAGAATCTTTTAGATTGATCTTTTCTGTATCCATAAGCTTTTGATTCTCATCAATTTTAGCTAAAGCATCTCCCAATGGAATTAAATTTGATATAAACTTCATATTATCGTCCATAAAATAAATTAATAATATTATTCAATTAATAAAATAAAATAAAATAAAATAAATTTAAAAAAAATAAAAAGATTGATTAAAATATTATAAATTAAGCCATATACTTTTCAATGACACCATGATAAGCGTCATCCAATTCTGCTACAGCTAAATCTACAATTGTTTCATCATCTTTTTTAATTACTAATGAATCTCCTTTGACTTCACCAATGATTGCAGCGTCCACATCAAGGGAATCGATTATTTCTTCTGCCTTATCAGCGCTTACAGTTATGATGAATCTTGCATGGGATTCTGAGAACAATAAGTTATTGTCACTGATGCCCTCTTCGGCTGGAACTTTGCTAATGTCCACTTCACAGCCAAGTTTACCGCTCATAGCCATTTCAGATAATGCAATAGCTATTCCACCAGCAGATACATCGTGTGTAGCGGTTATTGCAAGTTCATCTTCGCCTTCAAGGTATTTTACATAGTCCCCGTCATTTTCAATTAAGTCAAGAATGGTTTTTGCAGATGCCAATTCATCATCGATTCTGATTTTAGGAGCATCCCCTTGTTCAAGAGAATGTACAGCTCTGTGGTATTCAGAACCTTCAACTTCATCATAGGTTTTACCGATAATAATGATTTTATCTCCTTCTTCCTTGAATGGGAGTGTTCTGATGCTTGAAAGCTTTTCAACACCGATAACTCCTACAGCAGGGGTCGGGTTGATTTTAATACCTTCTGTTTCATTGTAGAAACTTACATTTCCACTGATTACAGGAGCTTCGAATTTCTCTGCAATGTCAGACATTCCCTTAATGCACTCCTTGAATTGCCAAAGGATTTCAGGAGTTTCTGGGTTACCGAAGTTTAAGCAATCTACAACAGCATAAGGTTTTGCACCCATTGAAACCACATTACGGATTGCTTCTGCAACACTTCCTGCTCCACCATCATATGGAGTCAATTTAGTGTGGATTGTATTGGAATCAGCGGTGATTGCAACAGCGGTTTCATCATCAATTTGCAATACGGCTGCATCATCACCAGGTTTTACTACAGTTCTGGTTTGAACTTCATGGTCATATTGCTTGTAAACCCATTCCTTGCTTGCAATATTAGGGGAGGACAACACTTTAATCAATGATTCATCTATTGGGCCATCTACCACTTCAACCAAATCAGTTGGTTTAACAGGCTCTCTCATTTCCCTATCAAGTGAAGGAGGATCTGCTAAAAGGATTGTTGGAACATCACATAATGTTTGGAGTTCCACTTCTGCATCGAAATCCTTAACAACCATATGGTTACCATCAGTAACTTCACCAATCACAGCAGAAGGAATTTCATGCTTGTCACAGATAGCTTGTGCCAATTCAACATCTTTAGGGTTAATGACAAAAATCATACGTTCCTGGGATTCTGAAAGCATGATTTCATAAGGAGTCATTCCCTCTTCACGAAGAGGAATAGCCCTAAGGTCTACAACTGCACCGTTTCCAGACTTGTCCACAAGTTCTGAAACACAGCAGGTAAGACCTCCACCACCTAAATCCTTTACACCGGAACAATCGATTTTCTCAAGAATTTCAAGGGAAGCTTCAAGCACTCTCTTTTTAGTGAATGGATCTGCAACTTGCACAGCAGGACGATCTTCAGTTTCAGAGTTGGAGGTTAACTCTTCAGATGCAAAGGTTACCCCATGAATACCATCTCTACCAGTGGTTCCACCCATAAGCAAGAAGACATCTCCAATGTTTGGAGCAACTGCCATTACGATTTCATCCTTTTTAACAAGCCCTGCACACAATACGTTTACAAGAGGGTTTGTTCTGAAGGATTCGTCAAATTCAATCTCACCAGCAACAGTTGGAACACCTACCCTATTACCATAGTCAGATATTCCTTCAACAACATGCTCAAACAAGTATCTTGACTTTTGGTCTTCAAGTGGCCCGAAACGTAAGCTGTCTAGAAGTGCAATCGGCATTGCACCCATAGAAATGATATCTCTTAGGATTCCTCCAATACCAGTACCTGCTCCACCGTAAGGTTCAATAGCTGAAGGGTGATTATGACTTTCCATACCTACAGCAAGAGCGTACTCATCTGTAATGGATACAAGACCTGCATCGTCTCCAGGACCTAAAACTATGTTTTCTCCTTCAGTAGGGAACAACTTTAAAATTGGCCTACTACTTTTGTATGAACAGTGTTCAGAGAACATTACGTCTAACATTCCCTCTTCCAATTCGTTCATTTCTCTTCCGAGAATTCCTTCAATATATTTTACTTCAGAATCTGTTAAAGTCATAAAAACACCTTAGATAAGTTTAACAACAGAAATAATCACTTTGTTATCTTCAATAATCCATTCTTTTGAATATTCAATGGAAATATCATCATCAACATTCTCTTCTGTACCTTTAAGTGTACAGATTTCACAAGCTTCACCATCAAATATTACAAGTGACTTAGCCCTTACTTCTTCACTTATTAAATCAGATTGCTTTTCAACCAATTCCTTGAATTCAGCATTGGTATTTACCATAACGCCGATATTGGCTTCAACATCCAAGTCCATGTCCTTTCTCATGTCTTGGATTCTTCTAATAAGTTCACGAGCCATAGCTTCAGATAAGATCTCCGGAGTGATTTTAGTATTCACGAATACATTTCCTCCAGCAAATTCTGCACTTACAACATCATCAGGAAGCTCAGTTTCATAAAGAACATCATCAACTGAGAGTTCAATTTCTTTTAAATTGCCTTCTCTATCTTCTCCTCTCACTACATACTTGCCAGTAGAGTCCAAACTATCCTTAATGGAATTTCCTGTTCCATCGGCTTTAGCTTGTGCGAAGAATTTCTGTACAATGCCCATATCTCCCTTAAGTCTTGGACCTAAGGTCTTGAGATTAGGCTTTGCGATGAATGTAAGGTTTTCAAATTCAGTAGCTGTAATGACTTCTTTTGTATTTGATTGATCTTTAATAATGTCTTCAAGTGAGGATATGCTTTCCAAGATTTCCTCATCCTGTGATACAACAGTGATGTCACTTACAGGCCATCTTAACTTGTATCTTGCAACATCTCTTGCTCTTGCAGATGCTTCAATAACATCTCTCACATTATCCATTTTTGCTTCAAGTTCCTTATCGATTAAGGATTCATCATACATCCAATCGTCCATATGAACACTTTCTGCAGCAGCATCATCCAAGTTTTTAACCAAGTTTTCATATACCTCTTCAGATAAGTGAGGGGTGATTGGAGCCATCAAATGGATTAAGGTATTGAGTGTAGTGTAAAGTGAATAGTATGCACCTAATTTGTCTGGGTCATCACTTTCCACCCAAGTTCTTCCTCTAATCAATCTTACATACCATCTGCTTAAGTCTTCAAGAATGAAATTGTTGATTGCTCTTGTAGCTAAATGGAAATGTACATCGTTAATCGCTTCACCTACCTCCTTAGCAAGTGAATTTACACGGGACAAGATCCATTTATCCTCATTTCTAAGAGTGACATTTGCATCAGGACCTTCCACTATACATTTTGCAGGGTCAAATTCATCCAGTGCCATATAAGTGGTTGAGAACACATATACGTTCCAGAAGATATTGAACATCTTTTTAACATTGTTCAATTCATCCCATACGAACTTAAGGTCATCCCATGGCTTGCAAGCCCATAAAAGGTAGAATCTTAGAACATCTGCACCATACTTTTCAATAACTTCCTCAGGTTGAACTACGTTTCCTAAGGATTTACTCATCTTTTTACCTTCTTCGTCCAATACGAATCCGTGCATTAAAACCTTATTGTATGGAGCTTGATCCAATGCAATTACACCAGTACCTAATTGGGAATAGAACCATCCTCTGGTTTGGTCGTGCCCTTCACAAATAAAGTCGTAAGGATACCATTCATTAAACATTTCCTCTTCACGAGGATAGTATAAAGCTGCCCAACCTGCCACTCCTGAGTCAATCCATACATCCAATACATCAGGAATACGTTTCATAGGTGAATCGCAGCCACAATCACATTTAATCAATACGTCATCGACATAAGGTCTGTGTACTAAATCTTCATCACTTGCAGTGATTTCATTGATTGATTCATTTTTAAGCTCTTCAACTGAACCGATTACCTTGATCTCACCACAATCAGGACAAATCCAAATAGGTATTGGAATACCCCAGTATCTTTGTCTTGAAATGGTCCAGTCCTTAGCATTAGCTACCCAATCATGGAATCTTCCTTCACCAGCCCATTTAGGTACCCATTCAACTCTATCAATTTCAGATAGCATTTTATCCTTGATTTCAGGCACTTTAATGAACCATTGTTCAGTAGCTAAGTAAATGATAGGAGTCTTACATCTCCAACAGACACCGTATCTGTGTTTGATTGTATCATGCTTAAACATTAAATCTTGAGCGATTAAATCTGCAATAATTGTATCATTCAAGTCTTTGGTAAAGCCTTCAGCATAGATACCACCATCTTCGGTGAAACATCCTGCTTCATCCACTGGACAGTGTATAGGAAGTCCTACTTTTTGACCTATTTCAAAGTCCTCAGGACCGTGTCCAGGAGCAGTGTGTACAAAACCGGTACCTTCACCTAACTCTACATGGTCTCCATGGAAAGTGGTGTGAATCAATTCATTTTCCACTTCAAGTTCCATTTGTTTAGGTACTTGCTCAGCTAATGGATAAACATAAGATAAACCTAAAAGTTCTGATCCCTTTACGGTTTTAATTATTTCATACATCACTTCTTTCTCTTCCTCAATGATGTATTTCTTTTCTTTAGATTCCTCATCTTCAGGATCATATTTAGGATTTGGCAATTTGTTTTTGTGAATAACTTCAATTGGGCCTAAAACTGTTTCTAAAAGCTCTTTTGCAATGATTAAGATTTCTTCTCCACTTTCATTCAATCTTTCATCTACCTTTACGAAAGAATAATCGAAATCTTCATTTAAACAAATAGCTAAGTTTCCAGGAAGTGTCCAAGGAGTGGTTGTCCATACCAAGAAAGATTGTCTTAAATCAGCTAAAGCTTCAAAATCATCACAGTTTTCTTCAGTTAAGAAGTTTTCCTTTAATGGGAAACGTACATAAATGGAAGGGTCATCTCCTTCAGTATAGTCAATTTCAGCTGCAGCAAGTGCAGTTTGACAGTGAGGACACCAGCTGATTACCCTTTGGTCACGGGTAAGCAAATTCTTTTCATGGGTTTTCTTCAATGTCCACCAAGCGGATTCCATATATTTAGGATCCAAGGTCATATAAGGGTTATCCCAATCCATCCAAACTCCCAAGCTTTTGAATTGCTCAGTCATTGCAACCTTATTTTCCATTGCAAACTCTTTACATTTGTCAATAAAGTTGTCAATACCATATTTTTCTTCAATTTCCTGCTTGGATTCAATGCCTAACAATTGCTCTACCTTATGTTCAATAGGCAATCCATGGGTATCCCATCCAGCTTGTCTTCTTAACTTAAACCCATTCATGGACTTGTAACGCAATAAGGTATCCTTGATAACCTTATTCCAGGTAGTTCCTAAATGGATTTTTCCACTACAATATGGAGGCCCATCTAAAAAGGAATATTGTGGACCATTTGCTCGCAATTTATTTGTTTTTTCATAAATATCAGAATCTGCCCAAAAGTTTTGGACCTTTTCCTCTATCTTTTTAAAGTCATAGTTTTTCTCTGCCTCTTTTAACGGCATATCGATTCTCCTAATAAATGTGATTTTTTAAATTTATTAAAATGGTAAATCTTATAAAAATTTAAGATAAATAGATTATCTTAATGATTTTAATAAATTGAAACAAAATATATAGAATATATATTATTATGATATATATTTCTTATTTTGAATGTAAATAAACTTTATTATTAATAATATTTATAAAAATAATAATTATATTATAATTATAAAATAATGGTGAAATTAAAAAACAACAATATACTTGTTAAATTGATTTTAAAGTATAATAAACATTTTAATAATGAAAATATTTATAAATATTCAAAATAAATAGAAAATAATAGAATTATGATAGAAATATTGGAAAATAAGAATAATGAAACGGATAAAAATTTGAAGTCAATCACACTTAAAAATTCAAATGAAAAAATTGCTGAGATTAAGATAGCCAATACTTTTTTTAGTCGTTTAATGGGACTGATGTTTAAAAAAAATGCTAAAGTTCCACTACTGTTTGAAATTCCTGAGAAAATAAATAAGAAGGAAAGATCTTCAATCCATAGCTTTTTCATGAGATTTGAGATAGTACTAGTTTTTATAGACAAAAGCAATGCAGTTTATGAAATATCTGAATTGAAGCCATGGAATTGTTATGTTCCTAAAAAACCAGCGAAATATATAGTGGAATTTGATAGAAGAGAATTCAATGATTGCTTGAAAATAGGTGATGAAATAGAAATAAAATGAGAGTTGAAGTTTAATTAATTATTGTTAAAAATAGGTGATGAAATAGAGAAAATATATAAATAAAATTAAATGGAAAAAATTAATGGATAGTGAAATTATAAATCTAAACTATCCAAAAGACTTTGAGGAGTGTCGAAAATCTCGATTCCCTCCATTTTTTGGAGTTTTTGAGTGTTTTCAATATCAATTTCCCTCATGTGCATGGTTATGATTTTTCCAGTTGAAACTGCATCATATGGGCAAATGTCCTTACAGGTTCCACATCCAATGCATTTCAATAGATCAATCTCTTCATGGGCAATGATTGCACCATTCGGACAAGCTAAAGCTGCCTCACATTCATCACATTTTTGGCATTTTGTCTTTTCAAGCTTTGATGGCAATATTGTTTCAACATCTCCTGGTTCAATGTCTACAGGAACCATAAGAGTTCTTACCCTTCCTTTTCCAGCTTGTGCAACAGCATTGGTAACAAGAGTGTCTGAAATTCCATGAACTATCTTAGCAACTGTGTTTGCAGTTGTAGGTGATACTATAAGCAAATCATATTTTCCAAGTGAAAGCCTGCCGGTAATTGGAAAACTGAATTTTTGATTGGAATCGCTTGCGAGTTCATTATACCTTCCACCAGTTACAGCAACTACCCTATCATAGAGACCATACATTTTCAAAACTTCTTCGGAAGCCTGTGATAAAAAAACGGTTAAATCATTATCTTTTGCCAATTCTTCCATAGCTTCAACACTTTCCTTAAGCAAATGTCCTGCACCGGTAAAAGCCCATCCTATTTTCATAAAATATCTCCAAAAAACAGATTTAGAATAAATGAAAAAATAAAAGTTAAGAGAAGTTACTCCCAACTAGTGAAAAAGTTTTGGTCAAGGTTTTGCAGCCCGAAGGGCTGGAAAAGCTTGGATTAGATATGTTCAATGAACTTGTATCCTTCTTCTTCTGTGAAAGCGTAGTGAATGGTTCTGTATTGAGACATGAATTCAGTTACTTCATCCTTGATGTCTACCTTGTCACCTTCAGCAACTCTCCAGATGAACTGCGCTACTTCTTCCATTTCTTTTTCTTTCATTCCTCTTCTGGTGATTTCTTGAGTACCTATTCTAATACCAGATGGGTCATCACTATCATTTACATTGTCACCAGGAATGAGGTTTTTGTTAAGAATGATGTTGTTTTGCTCTAATTCCTTAGCTAAGATGGTAGCTCTCTTAACATCTCTTACATCCATAGCCACTTGGTGAGATTCAGTATATCCTAAGTCTTCACACATTACATTGAATCCTTGTTCAGCAAGAGCTCCTGCCAATGCTTTAGCGTTTTTAATGGTTTGTTTTGCGTAATCTTCACCAAACTCTAACATTTCAGCTGTAGCAATACCTAAACCAGCTAAATGGTGCAAGTGGTGGTTACTTACTACACCAGGGAATACAGCATTGTCAATTAATTTTTCATTTTTCTTATCGGATAAGATAATTCCTCCTTGAGGACCAGGGAAAGTCTTGTGGGTACTTCCCATAAGGACTTCAGCTCCTTCTTTTAAAGGATCTTGGAATTGTTTACCTGCAATCAGTCCGAGTACATGAGCACCATCATACATAATGGTTGCTCCAACTTCATTAGCTGCATCTACAACTTCTGATACAGGGTGTGGGAATAAGAATAAGCTTCCTCCAAAGAGAATGATTTTAGGTTTTTCCTCTAAGATCATTTTGTTCAATGCATCAACATCAATGTTCATCACTTCTGGGTTAAAAGGATGTTCTAAAGTTTTTAATCCTCTAATACCTGCTGCACTTACATTTGCATGGGAAATGTGTCCTCCAAAAGGAATGTTCATAGCAATCATTTTGTCTCCAGCTTTAGCAAAACCGAAGAAAGCAGCGAGGTTTGCAGTTACACCGGAAACCGGTTGAACATTTGCATAACTACAGTCATAAACTTTACATGATAATTGTTTTGTAATGTCTTCGATTTGGTCAATGTAGGTACATCCTTGGTATAATCTTTCATAAGCTTGTCCTTCTGCATATCTGTGAGCCAAATCTGAAGCCATTGCTGTTGTGACAGCATTACTTGTGGTATTTTCACTTGCAATAAGGTTAACGCTGTCTCTCATCCAGTCATTATGAACTCTCATCAAGTCATAAATCTTATTCATATCTTCTTCATATTGATACATAATCATAACACCTATATTCTCTAAAAATTGTAATCATATAATATAATTATAAATTAAATCTTTTTGATAAAATATTAAAAATTTTAAAAGTTTATAAAAATCAGAAGCATAATTAAAAAATCTAAAAATCTAAAAAATATAATCTTATAAAATTCTTATTAATATATAATATAAATTTTTAATTAAATAAAACTTTTTATTAAATATATTATAATTTATATTATTTTTTTATGTTTTTTGAATTTAGATGATGAATTTTATATAGATTTTGAAAAAGGAATCCTAATTTTTGAAAAAATCTATAAGAAAAATAATCTTAAAAAAAACGTTGATAAATATACGAACAAATAAAAATTGTTTAAAAAAAAAGAAAAAGAAAAAGAGAATAAATCTCTTAATCTATTTTGCAACATCTTCGAGAGCCGCTGCAATTTGTGCCATAATTTGTTCGGTTTTGAAGTGGTTTTGGTTCATAGCACCAGATGGACATGCACCTACACAGGTACCACATCCTTTACATAATGCAACGTTAATAGCTGCGTGTTTGTCTGCGCCTTCACCTTCAATACTTACAGCACCGAATGGACATAATTCTACACATACTTCACATGCACCACAAACGGTGGTATCAGTGTCAGCAGTAATAGGTTCGATTTCTACTTCACCTTTAGCCATTGGGATAGATGCTCTTGATGCTGCAGCAGATCCTTGTGCTACTGCGTCAGGAATATCTTTAGGACCTTGTGCTACACCAGCAATGTAAACACCGTCAGTTAAAGTGTCAACAGGTCTGAGTTTTGGGTGAGCTTCCATGTAGAATCCGTCGGAAGTTCTGGATAAACCTAAGGTTTGTCTGAGTTCGTTAGATCCTTTAGGAGGTTCTAATCCTACAGATAATACAACTAAGTCATAGGTGTATTCAGTTACTTTTCCGAGTAAGGTGTCTTCTGCTCTTACAGTTAAGGTTAAGTCATCGTTTTCGATGATTTCAGCAGGACGTCCTCTGATGAATTCAATTCCGTATTTTTCTTGGGAAGTTTTGTAGAACTCTTCGAATCCTTTACCGAATGAACGGATATCCATGTAGTAACAGGTTACTTCAGTGTCAGGTTCGTGGTCAATACATAATTGAGCGTTTTTCATGGAGTACATACAACATACTCTTGAACAGTAGGATTTACCGATTTGTTCATCTCTGGAACCGACACAGTGGATGAATGCAACACGTTTAGGTTCTTTACCGTCAGATGGTTTTTGTACGTGACCACCAGTAGGACCGGATGCGTTGATCATTCTTTCAATTTCCATTGCGGTAATTACGTTAGTGTATCTACCGTAACCGTATTCGTATTTTTCAGTTGGGTCATATGGGTCGTAACCGGTTGCTGCAATGATGGTACCAACATGGAGTTCGATTTCTTCAGGTTCCATGTTACGGTCGATTGCTTCAGGACCACATACGGTTTCACAAAGACCACAGTCGATACAGTAGTTTTTGTCGATAGTTGCACAGAGAGGTACTGCTTGAGGGAATGGGATGTAAGCTGCTCTTACCATACCTACACCTTCGTCGTAGTAGTTAGGTATTTCGATAGGACAGACTTCTTGACATTGTCCACATCCAGTACAGTCTTCTTCTTTAACGTATCTAGGTTTTTTCTCAACTTTTACAGTAAAGTTACCGATGTAACCGTCTACTTCTTTTACTTCTGCGTAAGTAATTAATTCAATGTTTTCGTGTTTGGAAGTGTCTACCATCTTAGGTGCGAGAATACACATGGAACAGTCTAAGGTAGGGAAGGTTTTGTCTAATTGACCCATTCTTCCACCGATAGTTGGGTTTCTTTCTACCATGTAGGTTTTGAATCCCATATCAGCTAAGTCTAATGCAGATTGAATACCTGCTACTCCACCACCAATAACGAGACATTTTTTGTCTACTGCTACTTTAGAAGCTTCGAGAGGTTCTAATAATCTTGCTTTTGCAACAGCCATACGAGTTAAGTCTTTAGCTTTTGCAGTTGCTTCAGCAGGTTGGGTCATGTGTACCCAAGAGTCTTGTTCTCTTAAGTTAGCAAATTCAAATAAGAACTTGTTTAATCCAGCTTCTTCTACACATCTTCTGAAGGTAGGTTCGTGAAGTCTTGGAGAACATGCTGCTACTACGATTCTGTTTAAGTTGTGTTCTTTGATGTCATCTTGAATAAGACTTTGACCTGGGTCAGAACACATGTATTTGTAATCTTTTGCTACAACTACGTTAGGTAAAGTTTTTGCGTATTCTGCTACTTCAGGACAGTTTACGACTCCACCAACGTTTACACCACAGTGGCAAACATATACTCCCACTCTAATTTCTTCATTATTAATTTCTTCTGCCATTAAATCACCTTGTACAAGTAAAATGATTAATCATTTGATCTAATTTTTTAAATATATTATATATATAAAATATTAGACAGTTTAATTTTTCTAAAAAGTGAGTATATAAAGGTTTCTATAAATAAGTAGGAGTAAAGTATATATATGAGAAAAATTTAAATTAATAAAAATTTGTTAAATCACTAAATTTTAATTAGATAGTATTATTTTAATCAAAAAAGATAAAATTAATAGTTTTATTAAAAATAAATCAACATTAATTCTTTAATTTAAAAAATAAAATAGATTTAGATACACCTAAAAAATAAAAAAAATACAATGAAAATCTCAAAAAAGGGTGGAAAAGCCTTTAAAAATTGAAAAATTTACGAACAAAGATAAGAGTTCATATCAACTAAAAATAAATTTAGATAGAAAATAATTGTTATTAGGGTAAAAAAATAATAATTAATAGGATATTGATTTAAATAATGATAAATTCTTATTGTTATACAATTTAAGCTAATTTAAAGAATAAAAAAAGTAGTGTAACCTTTTTTGCAACACCCAAAAAACAGCAAAATTGGCCAAGTGAAATAAAAAAAATGAATAATAAAAAATTGATGAAAATCCTTAAAATGTTCGTTAAAGGATAAACATTAGGAATATAGGAATTGTCACAAGACTGAATACAGTGGATGTAAATATGCAATCAGAAGTGAGCTCCCAATCCAATCTGTAAGTAACAGCCAATACCAATCCTAACATTGCAGAGGACATGGCCGCTTCAATAAGTCCAATTGTATGTTCAAATCCAGTAATATTAAGTAAGGACAATACCCCTAATGCAATTAAAGGATAAATGATCAGTTTTATAAATGAAGCCAAACCTACCTCTTTGAAATGATTCTTCAATCCATCAATCTTTAATGACAATCCTAAGGATATCATAATAAGGGGAATGGTAGCGCCAGCTAAATAAGTCACCACAGTGGAACCAACAGAGGTGATTGGGATACTTAAGATGTTGAATGTTATCCCCAATATGATTGACCATAGAGGCAGGAATGTTAAGATCTTGCGAATAGCTACTTTGATTTCACCATCAAAAATCAATATCAGGATAAAGCTTAAAACAACGAAGATTATTGAAGTGGAAATATCACAAAATACCGCCCTTATCATACCGGCATTACCAAAGATTCCTTGAGTGATAGGATATCCTAAAAAACCGGTATTTCCTAAAACAACAACGATGACCAAACTCCAAATTTTCCTCTTGTCCCATCCTAAAAAATTTAGTAGCAAATAAGTTAATACTCCCACAATTAAACTAGTTATTAACATGTAAACAGTTAATATGCTTAACCTTGGAAGCAAGGAAACATCAGCAGTATACAAAGCATTGAAAATCATACATGGTAGAGCTATATTGATTACTATATTATTGAGGGTTTCAACATCATTTTCCTTTAAAAGGCCAATTTTTTTGGATAAGGCCCCTATCAGAATCATGACAATGATTGAAACAATAATAATCCTATAGTCCATACAATCAACTAGATAATTCAATAATTTAAAAAAAAATAATTAGTTAGATAAATTAAATTTATAAAAATAAGTTAAAATAGTTTTTGTAAAATTAAAAAAAATTGAAAAAAAATAGAAAATAAAAATAGATAAGAAAAAGTAGTTAAGAGAAATTACTCCCAACTATTGAAAATATTTTGATCAAACTTTTTTTAAAAGTTTGGTTAGTCTACAATACCATCAGTGGTTACTTTAAATACAGCTTCTCCTTCTGGCAAGTGAGGGCTGTCCACTAATCTAGCAATTCTCTTACCTGCTAAACCTTTTTTCAACCAGATTCTGTAAGTTGAAGCGTGTCCTAAAACGTGTCCACCAATAGCTTTTGTTGGACTTCCGAAGAATGCATCAGGTCTTGCTTGAACTTGGTTTGTAAGGAAAACCGCTACATTATAGGTATTTGCAACTTGTTGCAATGCATGCAAGTGTTGGTTTAGTTTTTGTTGTCTTACAGCTAAAGATTCTCTTCCAACATATTCTGCTCTGAAATGAGCCATAAGAGAGTCGACAATAACCAATCTTACATTAACGCCGCTTTGGATTAATTCATTGATTTTTTCAGCCATTAAGATTTGGTGAGAAGAGTTGAATGCTCTTGCAATGTGAATCTTTCTTAACACTTCTTCATGATCAAGGCCAAATGCATCTGCAATTTGTTCAACCCTTTCAGGTCTGAAAGTGTTTTCTGTATCAATGAATACGCATTCTCCATCTAAACCACCTTTTTCTTTAGGCAATTGGACAGTAACAGCCAATTCATGAGAAATTTGACTTTTACCTGATCCGAATTCACCAAACACTTCAGTAATAGCTTGAGTTTCGATTCCGCCACCGATTAACTCATCAACACCTTTACTTCCAGTGGTTATGCGACCAACATCACGTCTTCTTTCCATTACATCAAATGCTGTTTCAAAATCAATTTTTTCAGCTCTACGTGCTGCTTCAATAACCTTTTCAGCTACTCCTTCACCGATTTCTGCCTTAACAGACAATTCCTTAGCAGTTGCAGTAGCTAATCTCATCATATCAGCAAAGCCAGCTTCTCTTAATTTTTCAGCAGTTTTTTCTCCAACATTAGGTAAGTCTTCAAGTTCTACCATAATTATCAACCCATTAAACAAATTTATTAAATTTCATCATACTATAAAATTAAGGCTTAAAACTCATTTTTAAAAATCTTTTTAGGTCTAAGCCTTATTTCTTCATCATAATTATTGTAATTTACATCAACAAGCAATTCTAAGGTTCTTCCTTCAAGATCCATTGCTTTGGTTTCCAAGAATCCTAAATCCCCTTCACTTTCTTCATATAATGTTACTATGTCATCATGTTTCATATCCAATAATTGTTCCACCAATTCATTGAAGAAAGTTATTTGAATCTCACCTGTATCATCAGTGAGCTTTCCAGGAAGCATCAATAGATATTTAGGTTTATCAATATAATTTCCACAATGAGGACATTCCTCTTCATCCTCATCCTCTAAAGTACGATTACATACAGGACATTTTGGCATTAAAATCCTTTCTATGTATGGATTAGAGAATATACCCTTTACTTTTACACTTCTATCCTCCAATTCAAGACTTGCAATGTCTTTTGAAGTGTATAATATATCTTGCAATTCATTTATATCTGGAAGACTGGTTAATTCATTATAGGAAGGTTGCAATATATTTGTTGAATTGCCTATGGATAACTCTACACGATTGCTCATATCATTGTAGTTTATACGTGGATTTTGAATTTTGATTGCCTCATTGATATCATAAGGCAAATTGGTTTTATCATCCCATAATGTTACAGCTATAAAACCTGAATCATCACCAATAGTCATATTTCTAACTAAACCCTTAGTTCCATCTTGCCTTTCAAATTCACGAGTGTCTTCAATTTCCAAGATCCTTGCAACGACTTTAATGTTCATGTCATCTTCATCTATATCGATAATCTTCTTGGATTCATAGATTTGTTCTTCTAACTCTTCAAATGAAGGTAAATCAGATGATTCAGCATCAGAAAGCTCAATGACTCTAGTTGTTTTTCCAACATTGAGTTCAACCTCATACATGCCTAACCTGGTTCTGGCATTTTCAATTTGATATGCTTTTCCTATGCCATAGGAAGCTTCTGCCTTATCATCCCAGAATGAGATTCTAACTTTTCCAGTTGAGTCCGCAATATCTCCAGAACGGACAAAGCCAGTAGAGCCATCATCCCTTTGGAAGGAATGGGAATCATTAAGGGTAATTAATCTGCCGATGATGTCGACCTCTTCACCATCATCCTCATGATCTTGAACTTCACTAATGGTAATTGGTCCCAATTTAATTGCAATTTCATTTAAACTTTCAGCTAAATCCTCGTTTCCTTCAGGGTTAACTCTTAATTCAGTGTTCCAATTGGTATTTACTCTGTATCCACTGGTTGCATAATCATCATATTCAATATTACCGCCCATGACTTTAAGGATATCACCTTTAGATACTTTTAATTTAGTGTCGTCTCCCCAAAGGGTAACTCTTATTGAACCGGAATCATCAGTGATTTCAATTGATTTCACGAAACCTTTGGTTCCATCCTGTCTATCGAATTGGATAGTGTCTTGGATTTTAGTTACAATACCTACTAAAGTAACATCATTGATTTCACGGGCATTTCCAATTTTAATAATGTTTTCCTCATATTCCGGAATGTCATAGTCCCCTTCAACCTTAAGGATTCTGCCGTCCCAGTGGGATAATGAGATTTCCCCATTTCTTTCCCTGGATTGCTCATTAAGGATTTTAACAATATCCCCCTCTTTCAAATCGAGGCTGTTTATCAACTTAACATCCTTATTCCATAATGTGTAAGCAATCTTTCCGGTTTTATCCTGAACTTCAAGTGAGGTTACCTTTCCTTTCTTTCCATTGCTTTCATATGAGTGAGGAGTCGGAACCCTGATTAATCTTCCAATAATGCTTACTTTTTCATCAGGAACAATGTCTGAGATTGAAACAATGTTTTCTTCATAAACTGGGAACTCAGCGATGTTTTTTGGATAGTTTTCACTTGTCTCATCTATTGTTCTAAGCAAAGATCTAGGACGTAGAGAAAATTCCTTGCCTCCTCTGAATCCATCCTTACAATCAATGTCTGAAATTTCAACAATGTCCCCTTCACTGATATGTTTAAGATGCTTAATGTTTTCAGTCCAAAGTACAAGTCTTACTTCTCCTGTATTGTCAGCAATTTGCATATTTGCAAGCTTTCCATCCTCTCCTTTTCTGGAAGTGAACAATTTTGGATTGGAAATAGACATTACCCTTGCAATAACGCTAAATCCTTGACGGCCAGGTTCAACTTCTGCAATTGTCTTTGGAGTGCCTACATCAAAATCAGCTACAGTTTCGCCTTTAGTTTCCTCTCCAGTGAATGGATTTACTACCATGTCGATGAAATCTTTATCACTGAAAAATGAAGCGTCTTTGTATTCTTCTTTAAATTTATTAAATTTGTCTATGAATTCATCCTTTGATAAAGCATCCTGAACTTTTTCCCAACCATCCTTAATGTATTGGAAATCTTCTTCACTAATATCTTCAGCTAAATTCATTCCATTGAAAAATTCTTTATCCATACCAAACCCTCGTTTTCTTTTAAATTATAAATTTAGTAAAAATAACCAATAAAATAATAATCTAAACAATTATAAATAAAAATTTGAAGTTTTTCAGTCAAATTTCATTAAAGTTTTTTGGAATTTACTTTGATCACTATTTTATCACAATTTTTTCAAGTTAAATTATAATTTAATTTTTTCTATATATAATAATTAAGACAGAGCATTTGAAAACTAATAGTAGCATTTCAACTGAAAAAAATCAAGCGAAAAATAAAGGTCTATTAATTCCCAAAGCCTTTTTAAAAATGTAACCATTTAAGATAATTAAGTAATGAAATAAGAATAAATAAAATTATTAAATAAATTTTTGTAAAAAAATAATTCTTAACATGCATCATTTTAAAAAATTTATTATTTTAAAAAATTTATCTATCAAATCATTAATTCATTATAATTATATATTTATAATCTATATTATTTTAATATTTTTAATATCCAAATTAAGATTTAAATTCTTATCACAAACAAATCAAAAAAAATTATCAAATCATGTTAAATTTTTATTGAAAATCCTAAGGATTGTAGTATAAATATTAAAACATTGGCGCTTATAAAAGTTTATTTTATCATGTCTCATAATTTAAAGCCCAAGTGATTTATTCAAATTTCAAAACTTAAATATCATAGGTCTTATTTTTAAAAATTAAGTCTGTAATTATCAATTAATTTGCTCAATATATAAATATATGCTTTTTTTCATTATAATAATTGAAAATAGCATCAATTTAACGATTTAAAGCAAATATATTAATTTTATTAAAAAATAACTAAATCATTACAATTTTAAAATGAAGATAAAAAATAGAAAAGTGATTAGGTGTCAAGTTAGGGAAATAAAGAGAGATTAGTAAGCATTATCATCTCTTTTGAAAATAGTTTTTAGCATTATCTGAACATCTAAAGCCAAGCTCCAGTTTTCTACATAGCGAATATCATATTCAATACGCTTTTCAATTGAAGTGTTTCCCCTATATCCATTGACTTGAGCAAGCCCTGTAAGTCCTGGTCTTACTTGGTGCTTAACCATGTATTTTGGAATTGACTTTTTGAATTGCTCTACAAAATATGGCCTTTCTGGGCGAGGACCAACAACACTCATTTCCCTTTTCAATACATTGAAGAACTGAGGCAATTCATCTATGCTCATTCTTCTAATGAAAGATCCGACTCTTGTTTTTCTTGGATCATCTTCAGTGGTCCATTGGGATTTTTCCTCATCCTCATCCTGAACCTTCATGCTTCTAAACTTATACATCATGAATGGCTTACCGCCATATCCTATTCTTTCCTGTTTAAAGATGATTGGTCCAGGTGATTCCAATTTAATTGCAATGGCTGTTACGAGCATTATTGGAGAGGTAATGATAATTGCTACAATAGCTACAAAATAATCTTCAAGAATCTTTTTGAATTTATTGAAAGCATCATCCAAAGGAACATATCGTATATTGATTATTGGCAAATCATCCAACATATCAACTGAAGGCCTTGCAGGCAAGTATTTATAATAATCCGGAATGATTTCCGCCTTGATTCCCTCTTCTTCACATGCATCCACTATTTCATTTAAGTGATAATAATATTGCAATGGAATAGCTATAACTACCCTATCAAATTTATGGGTCTTCAAAACATCCGGCAAATCCTTAAAGGTACCTATGAATTTGATTCCTTCATATGTTTTCCCGAGATGCTCTTTCCTTCCTAAAAATCCTCCAATTTTATATCCCAAATAGGTTTTGGAATTAATCTTATGGGCAAATGTGAAAGCCAATTCGTTATCACCAATGATAAGCATATGCTTTAGATTACGATTGTTAACCCTCATAAACCTTAAGACCAATATTACAAGAGCCCTTTCGATAATGGTGAAAATCATACCGAACAGACTTAAGAGGAATAGCATAATCCTTGAAAAGTCAGGCTGGTCTATAACGAATAAAATAGCTACCAATATGATAAAAGCCATTATATCCGATTTGATTATATCCTCTGCACCAGAGAATATGGAGGATTTGTTCCTAAAGGGTTTGTATAATCCAAAAAAGTAGTATAGCAACAGATAAGTAGGAATAATGCATACAATAGTGAATATCAAATAATGCATAAAGGGCAAGGATCCTCCTAAAGGACCAAATAATGTGGTTTTGAATCTAACATAATAAGCTAGAATCAATGAAAATAGAATTACAAGAACATCTATTACTACAAGCAATGAATTCAATATTCTTTGATTTTCTTTAATCATTTACTATGCCTCTATTGATAAAAAATTTTAATTAAATTGTAAAAAAATATGAATTTTTATTGCATTATAAAAATTTATTGCATTATATAAATTATCATAATTGTTTAAATAAATTTTATAAAAAAATTTTTAAATAAAATTTACCAATTATAGATTTAAAACCTATCGTTTATAAAATTACCTAAAAATTTTTATCTTAGATATTTATATTAAGACCTAAAAGCATTCCTGATTAAATTGAAAATCAATAAAACGCCTATTCCAATATAAACGGCAATGTTTACAAGGATGTTGTACTTTTTAGTGTAATGTTTCCTATAAAAGACATACATTGCCCTATAAAATTCATAAATAAGCTTTGGATTTCTCTTTTTTGTCTTTTTATCTTCACTGCTTGCCCCTTTGTAGTGAATGATTTCAGCTTCACCAAAGTAAACGATTCTCCATCCGGCCTGCTTTATCCTGTAGCACCAATCAATGTCCTCTCCATACATGAAGAAAGTGTCATCCAAAAGGCCAATATCATTAATTGTTGTTCTTCTAACAAGCATGAATGCTCCAACTAAGCAATCGATTTCATAAACTCCGTCATCATCTAAGTCATCTAGATTATAATCGTCTTTGCCGCTATTTGTTTTAACGTTGAATAGCTTATAGAAAGCATTTGCAGGATTTGGAAAGCTTCGTTTGCAAGCCTTGTCAAGAGATCCATCTGCGAGTGAGACCTTACATCCCAATGCACCTACATCTGCATTTGTGCCTTTGGTCATATAATCCATACACTTGTCGATTGTAGCTTCCTTTATAAGTGTATCTGAATTTAAAAGAAGGATATACTCCCCTTTAGCTTGTTCAATAGCTAAATTGTTAGCCTTTGCAAAACCATCATTGTTGGAGTTGGCTATAAGCTTAATGATTCCTCTTGATATCTCATCCTTGAAGTAGTCCTCTAATTTAGCCAAACTATCATCTGTTGACTTATTGTCTACAAGAAAGATTTCATATGTATAATGTGTTGGCTCAGCCAAGCATGAATCAATGGTCTCCTTTGTTAATTTGAATGTATTGTAATTAACAATGATAATTGATAAATCTAAATCTCTCATTTTATTACACCTAAAGTAAAGCATTATTTCATAATAATTATAATGACTTTTTACACCTAAAGTAAAGCATTATTTCCTTAAATAAGCAAAAGTGTTTTTGATAAGTTTCCATTCTATTTTAAAGTAATTTTTCCAGTTTTTTCTTAAAAATGGGGTTTTTGTTAATTTTTTTCTATCCCCTAAACCTTCCTTGACTCCATCCAAATAAGTGGAACCGTATCCTTTCCTTACAAAGAAAAGGTATTTGATTAAAAAACCAAGGAATAAAAATATGAAATTGATGATCTTCTGCAATATTGGGAAGTTCTTATAAATCAGGAATACGTTGTTACGGGCTGCCAATCTGATTTTGAATTCATTGTATCTGCTTCCGCTTGTTGCGCTTCCATAGTGGTAAACAATTGAGTTTGGGCAGAAGTAATTCTTATATCCGTAAATCTGAGACCTGTAAGCAAGATCAATGTCCTCAACATAAGCAAAAAAATTATCATCAAAAAGCCCTATTTCCTCTAGGACTGATTTTCTATACAATGCTGCACCAGCACAGGATGAAAATATTTCCCTCTTTTCGTTATATCTTTCTACAGGCTGGCCGTCTCCTATCTTTTTTGTCCATGCAAGTATAGTGTACTCATCACCAGCATCATCAATCAGCTTTCTATTGTAGTGCTGGATCATCTTTGACTGAATTGAAAATGGATTTTCTCCCAATTCAATTGACTCATCCATGGCCTTGATGATCTCTTCCAAAGCGTTCCATTCAAGTTCCACATCATTGTTTACAGAATAGATGTATTCGCTCTTTGCCGCTTTAATACCTTGATTAACTGCAGGGGCAAAGCCTAGATTTTCATCGTTTTTGATTAAAACTATGTCAATTGGATAGTTAGAACTTCTCATGAACTCTTCAATGAATTCTATGCTTCCATCAGTAGAATTATTGTCGATTAAAATAATCTCTTCAATGAATCTGCTTTGAATCAATAATGTTTCAAAATAGTTATTCAAGAATTTCAATCCATTGTAATTTGGTGTGACTACTGATACTTTCATAAAATCACTTTTAGAGCAAAAATTTAAACTTTAATTTTTTAGTATTTTTTATTATTTAATTTATAATAATCATGAATAATCATTTCTTAGAATTTTAATTATAATAATCATGAAAAAATCATTTCTTAGAATACATCTTCTCATAATATTCCTGATACTCACCGGATTTGACCTTTTCCATCCAATCCTGATTATCAAGATACCAATTGATTGTTTCTATGATACCTGTCTCAAAAGTGTATTTAGGCTTCCAGCCTAATTCCTCTGTTATCTTAGTTGAATCAATTGCATAGCGCCTGTCATGGCCTAATCTGTCTTTAACGAATTTAATCAATGATTCGCTCTTGCCAAGCTCTTTTAAAATGAGCTTTACGATTTCAATGTTTTCCTTTTCATTATGGCCACCAATATTGTAGACCTCTCCTAATTTCCCATTATGGAGAACAAGGTCAACAGCTGTACAATGGTCATAGACATGCAACCAATCCCTAATGTTCTTTCCATCACCATAAACAGGCAATTCCTTATCCTCTAAAGCGTTAGAAATCATTAAAGGAATAAGCTTTTCAGGGAATTGATAAGGACCATAATTGTTTGAGCATCTTGTGATGTTGATTGGCAATCCGAATGTTTCTCCATAGGCTCTAACCATTAAATCTGCACCTGCCTTTGATGCGGAATATGGGCTGTTTGCCTGAAGTGGGCTTTCTTCTGTGAAATACCCTTCTTTACCTAGGCTTCCATACACTTCATCAGTAGAAACCTGCAAAAACTTTTTAATGCCATGCTTTTTGGCAGCATCCAACAATACTTGAGTACCAATAATATTGGTTTTGATGAATATTTGAGGATCTTCTATGCTGCGGTCTACATGGCTTTCAGCAGCAAAATGAACTATATAATCAGTATCCTTGACAATAGAATCAACCAATTCCTCATCTTGAATGTCACCTTTAACAAAGGCATAGTTAGGATTGTCTTCAATATCCTCCAAATTTTCAAGATTTCCACAGTATGTAAGGGCATCTAAATTGACAATCTCATAATCAGGATACTTTTCAAGCATATATTTTACAAAATTGCTTCCTATAAATCCTGCTCCTCCTGTAATTAAAACTTTAGTCATAAAAATCACTTAAAATATTAATTTTCAAAAAATTATGATTTGAATAAAAATTAAATACTAAAAATTAAAAATCTGTTTCAGTTTCCTTTAATGGTTTCCATAATTTATCCTTTTCAGATAAAAGAATGTTCTCTTTGCCAATATTCTCTAATGGCCAATCAATAGCTATATCTGGATCATTCCAAATAATTCCACCTTCATCCTCACCATTGTAGAAATCAGTGCATTTATAAACAAATTCAGCCTCATCAGATAAGACTAAAAATCCATGAGCAAAGCCTTTTGGAATGAAAAGCTGTTTCTTGTTTTCCTCAGAAAGAATTTCACCTATCCATTTTCCATATGTTTTAGATTCTTTTCTTAAATCTACTCCAACATCAAAAACTTCCCCCTTAATAACACGAACCAATTTACCTTGAGGTTGTGTATATTGAAAATGAAGTCCTCTTAAAACTCCTTTTGATGATTTTGATTGATTGTCCTGGACAAAGGTCAAGTCAATTCCTTCCTCCTTGAAATCATTCTCATTATAGGTTTCCATAAAGTATCCTCTCTCATCACCAAAAACAGTTGGCTCAACAGTGAAAACTCCTTCAATCTCACTTTTAGTAATTTTGAATTTACCCATTTTTCCACTCCTAACGCTTTCTCTCAGCCAGCTCAATTAAATATTGGCCATATTCTGTTTTCTTAAGAGGATTAGCTAGCCTCAATAAATCTTCTTTATTTATATATCCTTTCAAGTATGCTATTTCCTCTAGACAAGCAATGTACAAGCTTTGTCTTCTTTGCACTGTTTCAATGAAGTTACTTGCCTCAAGCAATCCGTCATGAGTTCCAGTATCAAGCCAAGCCATTCCTCTACCAAGCAATTCGACCTTAAGCTTTCCGCATTTAAGGTATTCTTCATTGATTGAGGTTATTTCAAGCTCGCCTCTATCTGATGGCTTAACATTCTTAGCGATTTCAATAACATCATTGTCATAGAAATAAAGTCCAGGAACAATGTAATTGGATTTAGGATGCTCAGGCTTCTCTTCAATGGACAAGACATTCCAATCCTTATCAAACTCTACAACACCGAATTCCTCAGGCCTGTTTGTATAATAACCAAAGACAACTGCTCCCTCTTCAAGGGAACATGCCCTTTCCAATATTTCTGTGAACCTATGTCCATGGAACACATTGTCTCCTAAGATAAGAGCAACATTGTCATCACCAATGAATTCCTCACCAATGATGAATGCTTCAGCCAAACCATTAGGATTTTCCTGCTCTGCATAAGAGAAAGACATTCCCAAATCAGAACCGTCCCCCAATAATTCCTTATACATCGGCAAGTCTCTTGGAGTTGAGATGATGAGGATATCCCTAATGTTAGCTAACATTAATACGGATATCGGATAATAGATCATCGGTTTATCATATAAAGGCAATAGCTGTTTGGAAACAGCCTTTGTAATTGGATACAATCTTGTTCCAGCGCCACCAGCCAATACGATTCCTTTCATATAATCACTCACTTTTATAAAAATTATTCTGTAAATTATTTATAAATTATTTGTAAATTATTCTGTAAAATTTTTTGTAAAATTATAAAAATTATTTTAAAATAATCAAATCTTTCTAAGTCTCTTGAAAAAGTTATACAATGATAAATAAGAACCTAAAGCCTCTTTATAATCTCTCATTGGAACAAATCCAGATGCATTCCACTTTTTATTATCTAAAACGGAATAATGAGGTCTTGGAGCAGGTCTTGGGAATTCCTCGGTGCTTACTGGAATTACATTAACATCAACATTGGATAATTCAAATATCAGTTTAGCAAACTCATACCAAGAAATTTCCCCTTCATTTGTCACATGGTAAATTCCATACTTATCGCTATGCAATAGATTGGTAATGGCTACCGCCAAATCAAGAGAATAAGTTGGAGAACCTATCTGATCGTTGACAACGGTTATCTCATCATGAGTCTCTGCCAAATCCAACATTGTCTTTACAAAATTGTTTCCATGAAGGCCATATAGCCATGCAGTACGAAGAATGAAATATTTATCAGTGTTTTCCTGAATGAATTTCTCTCCTTCCAATTTTGTTTTTCCATAAGCGCTTTGAGGACCTAACTTATCTGTTTCAATAAGAGGAGTTCTTTTGCTTCCATCAAAGACATAATCTGTGCTGATATGGACTAAAGGAATGTCTTGCTTTTTGCAAGCGATGGCTAAATTTTTAGGGCCTATTGCATTTACAGCATATGCTTCATCAAAATGTGTTTCACAATCATCGACAGCAGTATAAGCTGCAGCATTAACCACTAAATCAGGTGATTTTTCACTGATAAACTCCATCACTTTCTCTTCATCAGTAATGTCCAAATCCTTAGAACCGGTACAGATCAATTCAAAGTTTTTAAGAACCTCTCTTAAATCAGAACCTAACATTCCATAGGCACCAGTTATCATTATTTTCATAAAATTCCTCAAATTAAATTAAAATATAAATTAAAGTATAATAAACTATTATAATATAGTTTTTAGTTTTATAAAATATAAATATATTCTATCGATTATAATATCATGAATTATGAATTATATAAAATATTTATATCTTATAAAAACTATAAATAAAATCGTATAAACTATTAAAATTAAAAATTAATAATTTTAAGAAGAAGTTGAAAATAAAATAATAATATTTTAAGAACAAACGAAATTAAAAAAGCAATAATTGAAAAAATAATTTTAAAAAATATTTAACAATTACAAAAACAAAATGATCAGGCGATATTTATGAAAATTTGTATTGTAGGTCAAGGTTACATTGGATTGCCAACAGCTGCATTGTTTGCTAAAAATGGCTGTGAAGTCCTTGGAGTAGACGTAAATGAAGAGATTGTTGATAAGTTAAACCAAGGGATTGCTCATATTGAAGAACCGGGAATTACAGAAGCTATTGAAAATGCCGTTGAAAAAGGGCACTATCATGCTTCATTGAAGCCGGAGGAGGCAGATACATTCATCATTACAGTTCCTACACCTTATGTGAAAGAGGACTTGAGCTGTGATTTAAGCTATGTAATATCTGCATGCCAATCCATCTTGCCTGTTTTGAATAAGGGAAATGTTGTTATCATTGAATCCACAATAGCCCCTATGTCCACTGATGAGATAATTAAACCAATTTTTGAAAATGAAGGATTTGTAATTGGAGAAGATTTATTCCTCGCTCATTGCCCTGAAAGAGTTCTCCCTGGACAAATCATGGAAGAATTGGTTAACAACAACAGAATCGTAGGTGGAATAACAGAAGAGTGCAGCCGTAAAGCTGCAGACGTTTATAGAACCTTTGTTGAAGGGGAAATAATTGAAACTGAAGCAAAAACTGCAGAATTGTCCAAATGTATGGAAAACACATTTAGAGATGTGAATATTGCACTTGCCAACGAACTTGCAAAGATTGGCGCAGAAATTGGAGTGAATGCACTTGATGTTATTGAAATGGCTAACAAGCACCCAAGAGTGAATATCCATAGCCCAGGCCCTGGTGTAGGTGGACACTGCTTGGCAATTGACCCTTATTTCATTTATGCAAAGGCACCTGAAACCGCAAAGATAATCAAGTTGGCAAGGGATACAAACAACAGCATGCCAGGATTTGTAATAGAGAATACCGGCAAAATCTTATCCAATCTTGATGCGGATGCAGAAAAGATCTCTGTATTTGGAGTTGCATATAAGGGAAATACTGATGATGCAAGGGAAAGCCCTGCATTTGAAATAATCACTGGATTGAAGGCAGCAGGATACGAAATAGCTATCCACGACCCTCACTTTGACAATCCTGAATACTTCGATTTTGATGAAGCAACTAAAGACTCCTCATTGGTATTGATCTTAACAGACCATGACCAATTCAAGGACTTGGATTATGAAAAATTATCTAAGAACATGAAAGCAAAAATCATCTTTGACACTAAAAACATAATCAAGGAAGTGCCAGAGGACATTACATTAATAAACTATGGAAATTTGTACAAATACAACAAATAATCCTATTCATACTAACTAACTATCATTAACTCTTTTTAAATGAGGTGAAAATATGTCAACAATTGCTGAAAAGATATTTGCTAGAGCTTCCGGCAAAGGAGAAGCTGAAGCTGGCGACATTGTCATGGCAGATATCGATATAGCTATGATGCATGATTTGACTGGACCTCTCGCAGTTGAATCATTCGAAAAAATAGGGACTGAGAAAGTATGGGATTCATCTAAAATCGTGATTCCATTTGACCATCAGGTCCCAGCAGATTCTTTAGATTCTGCCAATAACCATATATTGATGAGAAAATTTGTAAAGGAACAAGGAATTGAAAACTTCTATGATGTAAAGGAAGGGGTTTGTCATCAGGTCTTGCCTGAAAAAGGCCATGTAATACCTGGAACCGTTATTGTAGGTGCAGACTCACATACATGCACATATGGAGCTCTTGGCGCATTTGCAACTGGAATCGGCTCTACAGATATGGCAATGGTCCTATCCACTGGCCAATTATGGTTTAAGGTACCGGAAACAATCAGATTCAATGTGGAAGGAAAACTGAAAGAGAACACATCAGCAAAGGATGTGATATTGAATATCATAGGACAAGTTGGAGCAGATGGTGCAACCTATAAGTCATGTGAATTTGCAGGAGAAACCATCTCCAACATGAGCATTTCAGATAGGATGGTCCTATCAAATATGGCAATTGAAATGGGAGGAAAAACAGGTCTTATAGAACCAGATGAAAAGACATATGATTACTTAAAAGACCGTGTAAGCGGTGAAAATAAAAACAGGCTTAAGGCATTTGTGGAAAAATCAAATCTTACAAGTGACCTTGATTCTCCAAGCCTTGAAATCATTGATATTGATGTAAGCGAGCTTGAACCGCAAATAGCTTGCCCTCATAATGTGGATAATGTAAAGCCTGCAAGTGAGCTTGGTGATGTTGAACTCGATCAAGTCTTCATCGGTTCATGCACAAATGGAAGAATCGAAGATTTAAGAGATGCTGCAAGGATATTGAAAGGAAACAAGATAGCAAATGAACTTAGAATGTTGGTCATTCCTGCATCTAAGGAAACTTACATTAAGGCATTGGATGAAGGATTGATCAGGATATTTGTAGAGGCTGGAGCCCTTGTTTCAGCGCCATGCTGCGGACCATGTCTTGGTGGACATACTGGCCTTATCGGACCGGATGAGGTAAGTCTTTCAACATCCAACAGAAACTTTAAGGGAAGACAAGGAAGCCCAGAAGGAAAGGTTTACCTATCTTCAGCTAAAGTGGCTGCTCAATCAGCTATCGAAGGAAGAATTGCTGTTCCTAAGGAGGAATAAATCTATATTCAGAGGTAAAAATATGAAAGGGAAGGTTTGGAAATTTGGAAATGACATTGATACAGACATTATTCTTCCAGGAAGATACTTGATTTACACTGATGAGGAAAGGTTATCTGAGCATTGCATGGAAGGATTGGTATCTGACTTTAAGTCAAAAGTGAATGCAGGTGACTTCATTCTTGGAGGAACAAACTTCGGATGCGGATCCAGTAGAGAGCATGCACCAATAGCTATTAAAGGATGTGGAATTTCCGCTGTAATAGCTGAATCCTTTGCAAGAATATTCTATAGAAACGCAACAAATGTAGGCGTTCCTCTTTTGGAAGCCCCTGGAGTGTCTGAACTTATTGAAGACGGTGAAGAAATAGAAGTGGACATGGAAAAGGGATTGATCATATCAGAAAGCGGAAAGGAAATCGAATTTAAGAAATTGCCTCCATTCATGCTTGAAATCCTTGAATCTGGTGGTTTAATCAATTACTTGAAAAATCAAAAGAATGAATAATTTTTTAACAAATTATATTCTAAAAATTTCTTTAAAAATTTCTCTAAAAAATTTATTGATAATTACATAGAAATTAGTTTTAAATTATTTTTTTATTATTTCATGAGGTTAAAAAATGTATAATATTGCTGTAATTCCAGGAGATGGAATTGGTAAGGAAGTTATGGACGCATGCATAAATGTATTGAATTCATTGGATATTGACTTTAATTTCAATTATGGTGAAGCTGGAGACGAATGTCTTGAAAAAAATGGTGAAGCTTTGCCAGATGAAACAATAGAACTTGCAAAAAGTGCAGATGCATGTCTTTTTGGAGCGGCAGGAGAAACTGCAGCTGATGTGATTGTAAGACTTAGACAGGAATTGAACCTCTTTGCAAACCTAAGGCCTGTCAAATCCTATCCGAACACTAATGCCCTTTTTGACAACCTTGACTTTATGATTGTAAGGGAAAACACTGAAGGAATGTATATTGCAAAGGAAGAGGAATATACTGAAGAAGGGGCAATAGCTAGAAGGATAATTACCAAGAAAGCTGAGAGAAGGATTATCGATTACGCTTTCCAATACGCTAAAAACAACAATAAGTCTAAAGTCACTGGAGTTCATAAGGCAAATGTCTTGAAAGTGACTGATGGACTGTTCAAGGAAATATTATACGAAGTGGCTAAGGATTATGAAGGTGAAATAGAAGTGGAAGACTTCTATGTGGATGCCACTGCAATGTATCTCATAACAAGGCCTGAAAGCTTTGAAGTCATTGTAACCACTAACTTGTTCGGGGATATCCTATCAGATGAGGGAGCAGGTCTTGTAGGTGGATTAGGCATGATTCCATCCGGTAATATTGGAGAGGATGGGGCATTATTTGAGCCTGTTCATGGTTCTGCACCAGACATTGCAGGCCAAGGAATTGCAAATCCAATGGCTATGCTTCTATCAGCTTGCATGATGCTGAACTACTTGAAGGAATATGAAGCAGAAGAAAGATTGAATGATGCAATACTTGAGGTCTTGAATGAAGGAAAAACCTTAACTCCAGACCTTGGAGGAACTGCTACAACCAGCGAAGTGGCTGAAGCAATCATAAATGCTTTAAACTAAATTTTTAATAAATTTTAATTATTTTTATATTTAATTATTTTAATTAATTTTTAAATTAATTTTATTTTTTAACCAATTAATCTAAGTGAATTTAAATGACCAATCCAAAAATATCTGTTATTCTTTCCGCTTACAATGAAGAGAAATTCATTAGTAAAGCCATTGAAAGTGTAGTAAACCAAACATTGAAAGATATAGAAATTATCATAATCAATGATGGATCAACTGACAATACATTAGACATCATAAACAGTTATGCAGAAAAAGACAATAGGATAGTGGTAATTGACCAGGAAAACATTGGCCTTGGCGCAAGCAGAAACAAGGGCATGAAAATAGCTAGAGGGGAATATGTCACTTTTCTTGACGCTGATGACTGGTTTACAGAAGATGCCTTTGAAATTGCATACAATGAAGCAAAGGCCAAGGATACGGATATCACCATGTATCAGATGATCAATTATGATGATGAAACCGGAAGAATTTATGAGAATGATTGGTTTAACTTAAATAATCTTGATGAAAGCTTTGATGATGTCGTGTTTTCACCTGAGAAAACAAAGGATTTCCTATTTGACCTATCAGTAAGTAGCTGTCAAAAGATCTATAGAAACAGCTTTTTGAAATCAATTGACGCTAGTTTTCCAGAGGGAATCTACTTTGAGGACATGCCATTTTTCTTTTATGTTTACCTTAAGGCAGAAAGAATTTCCATCATCAGAAAGCATTTCTATTACAGAAGAAAGCATGATCTTTCAATAACCCATGTGGTTGATGCAAACTACTTGGACACTGTTGAAGCAGGATGCGAACTTATGAGAAGAATGATTGACAATGGATTCTATGAAGACTACAAGTTCGACCTTTTAGCCTACAAGATCAATGGTCCAAGAATGGCACTTATGGACATTACAGAAGATTCTAAGGAGCCTCTTTTTAATCTAATAAAGGAAGACTATGAAAAGATTAAAGAGACTGAGTATTACCAAGACTACTTGGATAATTTAGGCCCAAAGAAGAAAAAGTTCTTCTTAGATGTCTTGAAGTATGACAACTATTCTGAATTCAAAAAGGAAAATCCAGAATATTGATTTGATTCTTAATTGAAACTTTTTGATTTATAGTCATTTTATTCAAATGAAAAAATTAAAATTAAAAATTAATATTGAATAATTTTAAATAATATAAAACATTTATAAGTAATTACAATAATATATAAAAATATTAGAAGATTAAAATTACAATTAATTTTATTATCTAAAAAAAGGAGATTTAAAATGGACGCAGTAAAAATTGCAGCATTGTTTATTATTTTTATTATGGTTTTCAGTGCAGTAGCTACTTTCATTGCATATGTGATGTAGATAAATGAAATTCAAGATAAGAATGATAAATGTTAATAAAAGACTTAAATCTAATCAATTACAAGAAAATTTTAATGTGGAGGATAAAAAATGGTAAAATATAATATTGGTGCAGTAGTTGCAGAATTTAACTATGATATTACTCATATGATGTTAGAACTTGCAAAAGCAGAAGCTAAAGTTCGTGACTGTGAAATTACAAAAATTGTAATGGTTCCTGGCGTATTCGATATGCCACTTGCAATCAAAAAATTAACTGAAGCAGACGAAGAAGGTAGAATTGACCTTGACTGCATAATCACTTTAGGTACCGTTATTGAAGGTGCAACCGATCACGACCAAATCGTAGCTCAACATGCATCCCGTAAAATTGCTGACTTATCCTTAGAATGGGGTAAACCAATTTCCCTTGGTATCAGCGGTCCTGGAATGACCAGATTAGATGCACACAGAAGAGTTAGCTATGGTAAAAACGCTGTTGAAGCAGCTGTTAAAATGTGTGACAGATTACAAGACATTTAATTTTAAAAAAAGAATTCTTCAATGAATTCTTTAAAACTTTTTTTATAAAAACTATCAATTCAAGTATAGTATTTTTCAATTCTATTATTTTTTAAAGTTTATATTAGATGATAATATGGCAATTTTAAAACCTGAAGAGTTAAAGGAAAAATTTGATGACCCATGGATTGCTCCATACGAAAAAGTCATTACAATGGCAGATGGAGATATTGTAGAACTTATTGAATACCACCCATGCCCAAGCGGTTCCAACTGGTTGCTTTATCAATACCAACACAGCAGTGAACTTATCATTGATGCTAAAAGAGATGGAAACAAGCACACCTACCTCTGTAAAGTGGGCAAAAAGCCAATCGACCTTAAGGCAAGTATCAATGCTGCTGGAATTGAAGAGGTTGCAATTGATGAAGAGGCAAAGGAAGTTAAGGTAACCCACGGAGGACTTGCCGGCGCTGGTGTAGGCGCTGGAATGTGCAGAGGAATGGGAGAAGGTGTCAAATATGTGGATGTCCTTGAAGTCGGAGGAGGCAGTAAGGAAGGAAAAGCTACTGTAGTAACTCCAAAATACGAAAAACTTGTCATTGGAATCGATGACACTGACGTTAAGGATGCTGGAGCAACTTGGACTATGGCTCATAATATTGGCCTTCAATTGAAAGAGGAAGGATTCGAGTATCTTGACCATATTATCGTTCAGTTATTCCCACATAATCCTCACAAAACTCAAAACTGTGTTTCAATTGCACTTACCTTTGCTGTAATGGCTGAAGATAAGGAAAGATTGATCAATAGACTTATTGAAATCCTTGAGCATGACACATTATCCGATAAGACTGCAATAGCTATTCTTGAAGGAATTGGAATCCCACCAAAACTTAGAGAATATGCAATGGCTACAAAAACAGGTATGATGGATGTTGAAACTGCTGAAAAGCTTGCAGAAGAATTGGACATTCCACTCATTGCAGTTACAGGAGACCAAGGTAAAGTAGGTGCACTTGCAGCTTTAGGTCTTCATGATGATGTTGATGAGGCTGTTAAAGTTTATTACTAGTTCAAACTTTTAAAAAGTTTGAACAATTTTTTTCTTTTTTTATTTACTCTTTTTCCATTGATTTTACATAATCATCCAACAGATTAAACAGATCTTCTTTTGTATTCATTTTAAATATTTGCTGCTTTAATTCTATTGTTCTTGGCAATTTCTTAACGTAATATGCAGCTTGAGTTCTCATTTTTGGAATTGCAAATTCCTCTCCCTTGACTTCAATAAGCATATCTATGTGTTTTTTAAGGGTTTCCATTCTCTCTTCCATTGTAACTTCATATGGAAGTGTGCCGTCTTCAATATAGTTAACGCAATCCCTGATAAGCCATGGATTTCCAAGTGATGCCCTTCCAATCATGACTGCATCACAAGATGTTTCATCAAGCATTCTTTTTGCATCAAAACATGACTTGATGTCACCATTTCCAATAACGGGAATATTCACATTTTCCTTGACTTCTTTTATAATGGACCAATCCGCCTTTCCAGAATATCCTTGATCCTTTGTTCTTGGATGAACTGTAATTGCTGATGCACCTGCATCCTCAACGATTTGTGCTATTTCCACTGCATTTATGCTGTTTTTATCCCAACCGCTTCTGAGCTTTACAGTCACTGGAATCGGTACAATGTCTACAATAGATTCTACAATAGATTTTACCTTATCCGGGTCTTTCATCAAAGCGCATCCTGCCTTTGACCTGTTTGTCACTTTTGTTACGGGACATCCCATGTTAATGTCAATGATATCTACATTTGTATTCTCCCAGATGTACTTTGATGCAAAGGTGAGAGATTCCAAATCAGAGCCGACAATCTGCTGTGAAATTGGATGTTCATAGTCAGTCATGTACAGCATTTCCTTTGTCTTCCAATTGCCATACATAATAGCCTTGTCTGAAACCATTTCAGTTTCAATCAGCCCACATCCCATTGACTTTACAATGGTTCTAAAGCTGAAGTCACATACTCCTGCCATAGGGGCCAAAGCTATCTGATTGTCCATTTCAACATTTCCAATTTTCCACTTCATATGAATCAGTTAAATCATTAATTTTTTAATGATTATTTTAAAAACCACTATTTGATATGTTTATATTTATTCTAAAAATATATAATCATTCCACCAAAACTCAAAACTTATTATATTGAAAAAATAAAAAATTAATTGTAAAGTGAATTTTGGTGATATGATGGATATTAAACTATTTTTTCAAGCATTAAGCAAATTCCTAATTGGTCTTATAATCATATGCATACTTCTTTTCATTCCTGCTGGAACTATAAATTATCCTAATGGATGGCTATTTATAGCATTGCTCTTTATTCCTATGCTTTTTGCAGGAATAATCATGATTTTCAAATCTCCAGATCTTTTAAGAAGAAGATTGAATGCTAAGGAAAATGAGGATGAACAAAAAACAGTGATATTGATTAGTGGAATAATTTTCCTGCTTGCTTTCATTTTAGCTGGCCTTAACTTTAGATTTGGATGGTTCAATCTTCCAAGCATAGTGGTCATAATCGCTTCAGTCATATTCCTGCTTGCCTATATCATGTATGCTGAAGTGTTGAGAGAAAACGAATACCTTTCACGAACCGTTGAAGTGAGTGAGAATCAAAAAGTGGTTGACAGCGGTTTATATGGCATTGTAAGGCATCCAATGTACACTTCCACAATATTTCTGTTCCTGTCAATGCCTTTGGTATTGGATTCAATATTCTCATTCATTGTGATGCTCGTTTATCCAATAATGATCATGTTTAGAATAAGAAATGAGGAGAGGGTATTGGAGAATGAATTGATTGGATATGAGGAATATAAGGAAAAGGTAAAATATAAACTGATTCCTTATTTATGGTAAAAATAGCTAAAAAAAGAAGAATAAAAAGAAATATTAATAACTAAAAATAGCTATTAAATCTCAAAACTTCCAGCATAGAATAATCCTTTGGACTCTTCAGGATTGTCTTTCATATAGAATCTAAAGCTATCCTTATTCGCTACATAAAGATGTGCCAATGCTATTCCTGTATCAATCTTATTCCATTTTTTATAGAATCTGTTTCTAAGTCTTCCAAGTTTCACTCTGTATAAGTCATAGCTACCATCTTCATTGTGAGTGAAATACCATGGTTGCGTATTGGAAGCGGAAGGTGCAAACTGTGCAGGGACTAGTTTTTCATCTGAATTATCAGTTATTTCATCAAGGCTTTTTCTTCTAAACTGGCCAATTTCCCTGCATATGTTTCCATTTGGCTTTCCAAGTGATATGATTATAATGAATTTTTGATCCTTATTTGGATTTTCATAATTTTTAGGATTTCCCATTCCTATCCAACAGGACCCAATTCCCTTGCTTTGCAAAAACAGATCCATTTGCTGGAAAATAAATCCAACATTTTGATAGTAATTTTCCTTTTCCTCACTAAAAATAGCTATGTAATGAGGTGCCTTCCATCTCATCATTGTAGAGATATTCTCTGTTGGAAGAATTTCATAACTCCATTTTATGTTTGGATTCAATTCCTTTGCATTGTCAATGAAATCCCTTATCTCATCAAGGGTTTGATTGTCAAGTGGTGCATCATCATAAGATAATAGATTGTCTTTTGTATATTGTATCTTCAAGGTTCATTTTATCACAATATCAGTCGTTTTTGAAAATTTTCATTTATCAAATATAATTTTTAAATGAATATGATTTAAATCTATTGAATTGAGAGAAACATAACATAGTTATAAGAAAAATAGATTAAAATTTTTATAAAAATGATTTATATTAAAAAGAACATAATAATATATATTAAAAAAATTTGAATAGGTAAAAAAATGAGTAGAAAAGATCCTATGATGATTGCAGAAATCATGAAGAAAAACTTCAAGGGAGCATTCGCAAATCCTATTGTAGTGATTGTTCTCATTGGAATTATTATAATTCCTTCACTTTATGCCCTTTTGAACATACAGGCATGTTGGGATCCTTATGGAAACACTGGCGATGTTCCATTTGCAATAGCTAACCTCGATGATGGAGCATCATTCAATGATAAGGACATAAATGTTGGAAAGGAACTTGTAAAAGACTTAAAGAAAAATGATAAATTCAAATGGACATTCGTTTCAGAAGATGACCTGCGAAAGGGCGTGTATAACGGAACCTATTATGCGGGAATTGTCATACCCAAAAACCTGAGTGAAAACATAGTTTCAATTACCGGTGACAATCCCCAACAGGCAAAACTTGAATACGTTGTAAATATGAAAACAAACCCTGTAGCAACTAAATTGACTGATTCCGGTGCCAATGCTGTCTATACCTCACTTAATGCAAAAATAGTTGAAATCATAGATATTGCAGCTTACCAAAAGCTTGGTGAATTGCAGGCAGGCCTTGCTGAAGGAGCTCAAAAACTTGCAAATGGTGGAAAACAACTTCAAGCAGGTTCTGCAAAGGTTCAAGCAGGAGCAAGCCAAGTTAAAAGCGGTGAAAGCCAAGTAAAAGATGGTGCGAGTCAAGTTAAATCTGGAGCATCTTCACTTAATGATGGTGCATCACAATTAAAGCAAGGTTCAGACCAATTAAGTGATGGTGCATCCCAAGTGGAAAAAGGTTCAGAGGAATTGTCAGCTGCAGTTGACCCTTCATTAATACCTGATGGACCAATAAAAGACTATGCCGAAGGAAACGTTAAGCTTGCTGATGGAAGCAGTCAAGTGGCTGCTGGAGGAAAACAGTTAGCAAACGGTGCAAATCAGTTAGCTAATGGAGGAAGCCAACTGGCAGATGGTGCAAATCAAGTAGCTGAAGGAAGCAGTAAATTGGCAGAAGGTTCAGTAAGTCTTGCTTCTGGAGCAACACTACTTTCCAATGGTGCAACAAATGCATTGTTTGCAGCATCCAGTTCATTAGGATCCACTGCAAATACTCTCGGTGGAATCACAGGCATAGATGAAGACACTCTTGGTGATTATTTCCTATCTCCTGTAGAGTTGGAAAGAAACGAACTGTTTTCTGTGAATTCATACGGTTCTGATGTATCTCCATTCTATCTTGTATTATCCATGTGGGTAGGTGCCGTAATCACCTGTGTAATGATGAATCCAGGAACCAGCCAAGGAACCAAGTATTCCCCATTTGAAATGTACTTCGGTAAATTGTTAACATACATTATAATGAGCATACTTCAAGCATGCGTGACAATAATAGGATGTTATCTTCTCGGCATTCAAATATTAAATCCAATACTCTTTATTGCATCCTGCATACTGGTATCGATGATATTCATGATCTTAATCTACTCAATAATTTCTGCAATCGGTACAGTTGGAAAGGCTATTGGAGTTGTCCTTTTGGTTCTTCAAATATCTGCAACTGGAGGAATCTATCCAATTCAAATCATGCATCCATTCTTCAGGGCATTGTATCCATACATGCCTATGACTTATGGAATTACATTGGTACGTGAAGCACAGCTTGGTACTGTTTGGTCAAACTATATCCCAGCATTGGCCATACTTTTAGCTATTGGATTTGTAACAATAATCGCCGCAGTGATCATTAAAGAAAAATTAGACAAGCCTTCCCATTACTTTGAAGAGAAACTAGAGGAAAGCAAATTATTTTAGAAATTACGTTAATCTATATATGATAAATGAAATGAGGAAAGTTTATGAAATTCAAAAAAAGCCTTCTGATGGTATGCCTAATCATTTTCCTATTCACCATTGCAAGCGTTTCTGCAAATGAGGTTGATGATGCAGTAAATGCAGCCGAAGACACTGGAATCATTGCTGTTGATGACAGCGATTCAGTTGGAAATATAGATGAAATCCTAACTGAATCTTCCGAGGAGGATGTAATGGAAGCGAACCCAGAAGATGATGGAACATTTTCTGCATTGCAACAGAAAATCAATAATGCAGAAGAAGGGACTGTAATTACATTGGATAAGAATTACACTTATGATGATGGATTTAGCAAAAGAGGTATCCAAATAAATAAGAACTTGACAATAAACGGTAACGGCCACACACTAGACGGATTGTCCAAGTCAAGAATATTCTTAGTGAGATATGGCCTTACTGATAACAATTACGTTGTATTGAACAACATTAAATTCGTCAATGGAAACACCGATCTTTACGGTGGAGCAATATTCAATTATGGTAATTTAACCGTTAACAATTGTGTCTTTACAAATAACTACGCTAAATATTGTGGTGGTGCTATAAACTCTGTAGGACACTTGAACTTAAAGAATTCCAAATTTACCAAGAATACTGCAGGAGGAGACGGTGGAGCTGTCTTAACATTTTCCATAGACAAAGCCGTTGAATTCTTTAAGAAAGCTTATGAGGATGAAACTCCTGAAGGGGAAATGGAATTCATTTTCAATGCTCCATTAAACATTGATTTAAGCTATGGAACAGACTATGTATCCAAATGCATTTTCACCAACAATATTGCAAAAGGACGTGGTGGAGGAGCAATTTATGGATTCACTCACCTAAACATCAATTCATGTACATTTAATTCCAACCAAGCTAATGAGCATGGAGGAGCGGTATTTGCAAACAAGAATTTGGTTTTAAAGAATTCAAAATTCACAAATAACAAGGCACCTAAAAATGGTGGAGCGGTTTACTTCAGATGCCATGAACAAAGCGGCAGTTACGTAAACAAGACTTGGGTTCCAAAGATGAAATACTATTCTGCAAATATCACCAATTGTGCTTTCAGCAAAAACACTGCAAGCAAAGGTGGAGCAATATATGGATTTTTAAATGTTGCATCTGACAAGAAACGCTTAAATGTGAATAAATGCAATTTCACTGCCAATAAGGCAAGTTCATCTGGCAGGGATGTATTAGGTGGAACCTGTTCAAACTGCATTTACAATTACATCAAATTGACTTCAAAAAACAAAACAGTGAAAAAATCTGCTAAAAAACTCACTTTAACTGTAAAGCTTACTAAAGGAAAAGCATTGCTTAAAAATAAAAAGATTAAATTCAGATTCAGAGGCAAAAACTATTATGCAAAAACCAACTCAAAAGGAATTGCAAAAGTCATAATCAAAAAAAGCGTGCTTAAAAAGCTTAAAGCAGGTAAAAAATACACTGTAAAAATGTCTTATCTTAAACACAGCATTAAAAGAACTGTGAAAGTCAAAAGATGATTTAAATTAATATTTAAAATAAAATAGAATGCCTTATTGAATTAAGGCATTTAATTTTCTTTTTTTTTCAAAATTTTTATTTAACAATTAAAACCAGCTATTTTTAAAAGATCAAAACTTATGAAAGGGCTTTGAAAATTAATTAAAAAAAGATTTAAAAATAAAAAATTAGTGAAAAAATTAATTGAAAAATATTAAAAAAATAATTAAAAAATAAAAAAAGAAAAAATAGAAGAAAAATAATTTAAAAATAAATTATTCTTCTGCTTCTGCTTCCTTTTCAGCTTCAATGATTTCAATTTGGTTTTCAAACCATGGAAGAATGTCTTCATCTTCAGCATGGTATTCCGCTTTAGCCTGTTCGAATTCTGCTTTTGCATCTTCAACATTGCCTTCTTGAGCTTTTACCAAAATGGAAGCCAAAATAGCGGTCTTGTCTTCTGGAGCTTCTGCTTTCCATTCTTCAATGATTTCTTTCAATTTAGCAATATCTGCTTCTAATGGCTCTTTATTGGCTTTTATCTCTTCAAAGAGTTTCATGAAGATAATTGCTTTTCCGACTTTTTTTGCTGCGCTTTTAATTCCCATATTAAATCCTCCTTTATAGAATTTATTTGTAATTTAAATGAATTTAACTTACTTATCAGCTTAGAATTAATTTGTAATTTTGAAATTTGAACTTATTTGTCAAGGAGGACATATTTTATAACTATGTAAAATCCTAAGACTGCACTTAATAGGAATCCGAATAGACCAATTGCAGAAGTGTCCCACATTTTTGGTCCGCTGTTTGATAGGATAGCCAATGATGAACCTATGATAAGTGCAGATATTATGAGTGATGCTGAAAGCTGATTCTTAAGTTCAGTCAATCCTTTAAGTTCCAAATTGACTTTTATTTCTCCTTTTTCCACTTTTGTAAGGGTGGAATTTATCCTATCAGGCAAATCCTTCATTAAATGTTCAACATCCAATAGATAGTCATAGCTTCCTTTTGCAACATTCACAGGATTGAACTTATTGACGACTAATTTTTTAGAGAATCTTTGAAGTGCCTCTCCAATATTGAAGTCCTTATCCAGATTATATCCTATATCTTCAATAAGTCCCACTCCCCTTCCAATCATGACGAATTCTCTTGGAAGTGTGACCCCATGCTTAATCATGGTGTTGATTAATTTTTCCAAAACACCATCCATTTGGTCCAAATCAGCACCAATGTAACGATTTACCAAATCCTCGATATCCATCCTTAACTCTTCAGTATCCTGTTCAGGAGAGATGATTTTCATATAAAGCAATTGCTTGACAAGGCTGTTTGCATTTCCTCCTAGCAATAATAAGATCAATTGAGCCAAGTCACTGCGGAAAGTTTCATTCAATATTCCCATCATACCTAAATCAAGGTAGCAGAGCTTTTTCTCTTCTGCATCTATGATCATGTTACCTGGGTGAGGGTCTGCATGGAAGAAACCGTCAATCATCATTTGCTTGAAATAGGATTCGACTATATCATTTGCAATTTTCTTGCCTGATATGCCTTCAATCTCATTGTCATACAAGTCGGTGACATTATATCCTTCAACAAGCTCCATATTGATGAGCCTATTGGTACATAGCTTAGGATATACCTTAGGATATTTCACATAATCATGACCTTCAAAGTTCTTGGTGATCTTTTGAATGTTCATGACCTCTTCCATATAGTCAAGTTCCTTGAAAATGGATCTTTCAAATTCCTTTATGATTGCCGGCAAGTTGAATGTTCTTGTTTTTGTAATGTACCTGTCAGCCTTTTCAGCCAAGTAAACCATTATCCTTACATCAGATGCAACGATATCATATGAACCTGGCTTTTGGACTTTCACAGCTACATTTTCACCAGTTTCCTTCAATGTGGCCTTGTAAACCTGACCGATTGACGCTGACCCGAGTGGCTCCTCTTCAAATTCGGAGTACACTTCATCCAATGGCTGACCAAGTTCAGTTTCTATCACTTCCCTGATCTCTTCAAATGGGGTGACAGGAGTGTTATCCCTAAGCTTTGTCAGTTCCTCTGCAATCTCATTTCCGACAAGGTCAGGCCTTGTACATAAAAGCTGACCTAATTTGACATAAGCCGGGCCTAATTCCTCCAAGGCCATTCTAATTCCAGAAGAATCCAATTCATCTTCATATTCACCTTGAGAGGGGTATTTAGGTTTTCTAGATTCAGATATCAAATGTCCTACATTATACTTCTTAGCAACGTTACGGATTTCGTTAATCCTTTGACTAGCTTCCTTTATTTCTTCTCTTGATGCCATAATATCCTAACCAAATTACATGAATTAAACATTATTATGATAATGTTTATAAAAAAAAGTTAAAAAATTTTTCTTAATATGATTAACATTTGTTAAAATAATTTATATTTATATATAAAAAAGATATATAAAAAAGTATTTTAATCACTTACAATATATTTTAATATACAATTCTCAGGGCGGAGTGAAATTCTCCACCGGTGGTGATTCATTAGTGCAAAAATTTTTTCTAAAAATGATAAGTCCACGAGCACAATTGTGTTGATTTGGTGAAAGTCCAAAACCGACGGTGACAGTCCGGATGGAAGAGAATATGAGTTTAAAGTAAATAGGTTAGATAACTCTATGTTTGATTAATAGAGAATAGCTAAAAATCTAAAAAAAATCACCTTTACTTAAAAATAAATATCCTTTTTTTGCCCTGATTCTAGTAACTAGAATTAGAAAACTTTTAATTTAAACAACTAAGGAGCTTTACTATGAATCATGAAGAAAGTTTAAAAGGAAGTCCTCAAGAAAGAGTGGAAATAGCATTGGATGCAATAAGATCAGGAAATGGAGTCATTGTAACTGATGATGAGACACGTGAGAATGAAGGAGACATGATCTTTTCATCAGAACACTTGACTGAGGAGCAAATGGCACTTCTCATAAGAGAAGGAAGTGGAATCGTATGCTTATGCTTAACTCCTGATAAGGCAGATGAATTGGAACTTCCTTTAATGGTAGAAAACAATACAAGTACCTATGGTACTGGATTTACAATAACAATTGAAGCAGCAGAAGGAGTAACCACTGGCGTATCTGCAGCAGACAGAGTAAAAACCGTTAAGGCTGCATCAAATCCAGATGCAAAGCCAAGTGATTTAAACCACCCAGGTCACGTATTCCCTCTTAGAGCAAGAGAAGGTGGAGTGCTTGAAAGAGATGGCCATACTGAAGCAACCATTGATTTAATGAGACTTGCTGGCCTTAATCCTGCGGGGGTATTATGTGAAATCACATTGCCAAACGGAACCATGGCAAGGATGCCAGATGTTATTGAGTTCTCAAAAGAGCATGACATGCCTGTTGTAACAATTGAAGATATTATTACATATCGTAAAGAAAATAACGTTTAACCAAGCTTTTTGACTTCGTCAAAAACCTTGACCAAAATTTTTTGCAATTAAATTAAAAAACTAGCAATTGATTAAAAAAAACAACTAAGAAGGGAAATTATAGACAAGCTTTTTGACTTCGTCAAAAACCTTGACCAAAAATTCCTAAAATTACTAAAAACAACTAAGAAGGGAAATTATGGAAATTAAAACTATCACAACTGATGTATTGATTATAGGTTCTGGTGGTGCAGGCTGTAGAGCAGCAATTGAAGTGTCCAATCAAGGAAAGGAAGCATTGATTGTTTCAAAAGGATTGACTTTCAGATCAGGCTGTACTGGAATGGCTGAAGGTGGATACAATGCTGCACTTGGACTTGTAGACCCAGAGGATAGTGTAGAAGCGCATATTAAAGACACCTTAAAAGGTGGTAGCTACCTTAATGACCCTAAATTAGTAGACATTCTAATCAATGAATCACCTGACAGACTCCGTGACTTGGAAGAGTATGGCGCCCTCTTTGACAGACAGGAATCCGGTGAATTGAACCAAAGGCCATTTGGTGGTCAAACCTATAGAAGAACCTGTTTCCAAGGAGACAGAACCGGCCATGAAATCATGACTGCACTTAAGGAAGAAATCATCAAGCGTGGCATCAAGACCATTGATGAAGTGATGATTACAGCACTTATCAAGGATGGCTCAAACAACATCCTCTCAAAAGTGATCGGTGCAGTTGGACTTGACCTCAAGAACAATGACATCATCTATTTCCAAGCTAAAGCTGTTGTTCTTGCAACTGGTGGATCCGGTCAATTGTTCCCTGTAACCTCAAATACAACCCAAAAGAATGGGGATGGATTTGCACTTGCATGGAATGTTGGAGCAGACCTGATTGATATGGAAGAGATACAGTTCCACCCAACAGGTATGGTCTATCCGGATTCAAGAAAGGGAGTTCTTGTAACTGAAGCGGTAAGGGCTGAAGGCGGAAGACTCATCAACAGCGAAGGTGAAAGGTTCATGGGCCGATACGATGACCGTATGGAACTTGCTACCCGTGACGTTGTTGCAAGGTCAATCTACAATGAAATCATGGAAGGAAGAGGAACCGAACATGGTGGAGTCTACCTTGATGTAAGCCACCTCGACCCAGACTTGATTGATGAAAAGCTTGAAACAATGGTGCTTCAGTTTGAAGACATTGGAGTGGACATAAAAACCGAACCAATGGAAGTTGCACCTACTGCACACCATCATATGGGAGGGGTCAGAATCAACGAAGATGGTCAATCCACTGTTGAAAACCTATTCGCTTGCGGTGAAGTATGTGGAGGAGTCCATGGTGCTAACCGTCTTGGAGGTAATGCACTTGCAGACACTCAAGTGTTCGGTAAAAGAGCAGGATTTGCTGCAGCTCTTGCATGTGACTTGACTGTCATGCAGTACAATTTCACAGCTGTTGAAGAGGAAAAGAATAGAATAGAATCATTGATGAAGGAAGGTTCCATCGATCCAATAGCTATGAAGAAGGAAATCCAGCAATTGATGTGGGAAAAAGTCTCAATTGTAAGAAATGAGCAAAACCTAAAGTCCGCTCTTGAAAGACTTCTTGAAATGAAAGAGGAATTGAATGACCTCAATGTTGATGACAGGACTCAATTCAATGAATCACTCCTTACCGCTCTTGAAGTAATCAACATGGTTGAAATCTGTATCCTTATCGTAAAATCTGCAATACTCAGAAGAGAAAGTAGAGGAGCACACTTCAGAGAAGACTTCCCAGAAACTAACGATGAGCTTTGGAAAAAGAGCATTGTCATGGGCCCAAATAAGATCAGATTTGCTAAACGCTGATAAATTATTTAAAATAAAATAGAATTCATATCACATTTTGTATAAAAATATTTAAATATTGAAAAAAACTATATTCAATTAAGTGTTTGTGTATCAATCTCATTTGAGATTGATTTTTCCTGCTAGTGGAGATTTATCTCCACTTTTTTTATATAGGAAAAAATAGTTCGTATTGTAATTAACTATTTTTTTAAGAATAATACTATATTGATTTCATACTACAAAAATTTATTAAAACTCTTAAATTGACTTAATTTTAGTAAATTGATTTTAGATTAAAAAAATAAAGTCAAAAATTAGTTAAATTAATAAATTACTATTTTTAAACTAATATTGGGCAATTCTAAAATTGGATAATTTATCTAGAACTACGAATTTTAAGCAGGAGGAAAAACACAAGTATGCTCCTGACTAAAAGACAGGAGGTGGTTCTATGATGGATGAAATTTTAAAGCTATTGCATACCATTAGTTTAATAAATAGAATTCATATTACATTTTGTATAAAAATTAATTGATTTGCAAAAATTTTTAAATACTAAGTAATTTAAATTATTTCATTTTTAGTTTTGCCTTAGAAAATATCTAGAGATAAAAATATTTAAATATTTAAAAAAACTATATTTAATTAAATACTTGTGTATCAATCTCAATCGAGATTGATTTTTCCTGCTAGTGGAGATTTATCTCCACTTTTTTTATATAGGAAAAAATAGTTCGTATGATATGAAATTATTATGCAAAAACTTGTTTTAAAAAAATAGAAAAGGATTTTTAAAGCTTTTGAGTGTTTAGAACCAACTTCAATAAGGATTTTTTCAAGACTTTTCTCTCATCCTCATCGATTCCATCCATTACTGTATCTTCCCAATAATCGATGTATTTCAATATCTTATCGGTTCTTTTAATGCCCTTATCAGTTAATTTCACTAATTTTCTACGTCTATTAGAGGGATCTTCAATTCTTTGGATAAGACCGGCTACTTCAAAGCGCCTTAAAAGCTTTGCAGTGTAACCATCACTAACCTTAAATAGATTCACCAATTCCTTTTGAGTTCCTTCAGTAGAAAACCTTATTCTGAGTAAAAAAGGAAGTTCAACTAAACTGATGTCTTCATCTACAAATTCCTCATCAATGTAATTTTTAAAGCTTCCTACCAATTCCTCTACAAAGTGATAAATTCTAATGTCCTCAGGATTTTCATTAATAAACTGATTAGGCAATTCCATATTTACACCAATTCTAAAACAATAAAGCTTATTCTCTTTATATAAACTATATCTTTCAATCTATTTAAATATTTTCATTAGATAACTGTTTCCTTAGGAAAGATTTATATATTATATCAAATATAATATTTTTAAAAATATATGAAAATTCAAGAGAATATTATAATCTAATTAAACAGGTGACAATTATGAGCGATGATGTTATGTTTGGATTTGGAGCTATGAGATTGGATTTGGAAGATGAAAACAATCCAAGTTCCATAAATTACGATGATGTTACAGAAATGATTGACTATTATATGGATCAAGGTTTCAACTACTTTGACACTTCCTATGCATACCACAATGGTGCTTCTGAAGCTGCCTTAAAGATTGGACTTGTAGAAAGATATCCAAGAGAATCATTTAAGATAGCTGATAAGATACCTACATGGGCTTTAACTAGCGAAGAGGATAATCAAAAATTTGTAGATATCATGCTTGAAAGATTGGGAACAGATTTCTTTGATGTATTGCTTATCCACAATATCAATGAAGCATTCCTTCAAATAGCTGAAAACTGCAACAGCTTCGATTACATTAAGAAAATGAAAGAGGAAGGAATAGCTAAGAAAATAGGTATCAGTTACCATGACAGGGCGGATCTTCTTGAAGAAATCCTTGAAAAATACGGCGATGAAATAGATGTAGTGCAACTTCAATTAAACTACCTTGATTGGGAAAGCAAACTTACCGAATCCAGAAAGAATTATGAAATCTGTGAAAAATTCGGCAAGGATGTAATTGTAATGGAACCAATAAAAGGTGGAACTCTCTACAATTTGCCTGACGACATTAAAGAAAAATTTGAAAAAGAAGGCATGACACTGGTTGAAGCTGCCTTAAGATTTGCAGCAAGCCATGAAAACGTCAAAGTGGTTTTAAGTGGTGTAGGAAACCTCGAGCAGATGAAAGAGAACTGTGGAGTATTCAAGCCATTTGAACCTATGAGCGAAGAGGAAGAGAAGTTCGTGCTTGAAATGGCAAATGAAATCAAGGAGCTCATTGCAATAGACTGCAGTTATTGCGGATATTGCCTAAAGGAATGCCCAGCAGGAATCCCTATACCTGATTTCTTTGAATTGTACAACAGTGAAAAGATGTATTCACTTCCTTCATTGCATGCAATCTATGGAACAACTGCAGCTGCAAATGCACCAGCATCCGCATGCACTGAATGTGAATCCTGCATGGCAATCTGTACCCAAAAACTAGACATTCCAACACTTCTAAAAGATGTTGTAAATACATTTGAATAATTCTAAAAAAAATATAATGAATAAATTTTTTCAATTAATAAATATGGTGATAAAATGAAAACTTTAGTAACTTATTTCTCAGCAAGCGGAGTAACCAAAGGAGTGGCAGAAAAAGCGGCAAATGCACTTGATGCAGACATCTTTGAGATTGCTCCTGAAACTCCATATACCGCAGCGGACTTGGATTATATGGACAAGACAAGCAGATCAACTATTGAAATGAATGATAAATCTTTCAGACCTCCAATCAAGGAAACAATTGATGTCTCTGAATATGATACTATTCTCATAGGTTTTCCAGTATGGTGGTATACCGCTCCAACTATAATAAACACTTTCATTGAAAGCATTGACATTGCCGGCAAAACTGCAATAGCTTTCTGTACCTCTGGTGGAACTGGAATAACAGGTTGTGAAAACGACTTGAAAAACGCTTATCCAGAAGCTAACTGGAAACCAGGAAAAAGATTATACGGTAGAGAATCTGATGATGAGATTATCAATTGGGTAAATGAATAAATATTCTAAATGAAAATGAATAAAAAATTATTCATTTTCTTTTTTTATAAACCCAAAAATAGTTCGTAAAATATAAAATAAATTTAAGAATTAAAAATAATAGGAATAGAAAAATTGCCTATTCCTCAGCTTCAGCTTCTCTTAACTCTTTCATTTCTGCAATAGCTCTTTTTGCCTCACTTAAGATATGGCCTTCATCCACAGTGAGAAGCTTTCTGTTTTCCATCAATATTTTTCCATTACAGATAGTGGTGTCAACATTGGAACCATTTGCTGAATATACCATGTTGGATGAAATCGCATTGCTCATTGGAGTCATGTTAGGAGCGTTTGTGTCAACAAGAATAAGATCTGCCTTTTTGCCAACTTCAATTGAACCTGCATCAATGCCTAATGCATTTGCACCATTATAGGTTGCCATGTTTATCACTTCATCTGCAGTTGCAAGTTTCGGATTGAGTGTTGAAACCTTTTGAAGAAGTGCTGCAAACTTCATCTCATCGAACATGTCAAGATTGTTGTTGCTTGATGCACCATCAGTACCTAATCCAACGCATACACCTTGACTTAAGAGTTCACCTATAGGTGCTGCACCAGATGCAAGTTTCATGTTACTGCAGGGGTTGTGTGAAACCTTGACATCATACTTTTTAATCAAATCTATCTCATTTTGGTCTAACCATACACCATGAGCCGCAACAATATCACTGCCTAATATGCCCAAGTCATCTAAATACTCGAAGGGTCTTTTATTTTGATGAGCTTCCTTACAATCATTAATTTCCTTCATTGTCTCGTTCATATGAATGTGGATACCAACTTGGTACTTATCAGCTTCCTTTCTAACCCTCTCTAGAAGCTCACTTGAAGTGGTATAGATTGAGTGTGGACCGAACATTGTAGTGATTCTTCCATCTGCAGTATTGTTGTGATTCTTTATTAAGGATATGTTTTCCTTGAATTCGTTTTCACGTTTTTCCTCAATGCCGAAATCAATCATACCATATGACAACACTGCCCTCATACCAATTTCTTCAACTGCCTGTGCGACACCATCCATATAGAAGTACATGTCTGAAAATGTGGTTGTACCGCTCTTGATCATTTCAGCTGCACCAAGAAGTGCACCTATGTAACAGTACTCCCTGCTTAGGTGTGCTTCCATAGGCCAGATGTGATCGTTAAGCCAAGTGTCCAATTCCAAATCATCAGCTATTCCACGTAAAAGTGACATTGAAATGTGAGTGTGAGTGTTGACAAGACCTGGCATCAATATCTTGTCTGTTGCATCAATTATCTTTTCTGCATTTGATTCGTCGATTGCGTTTCCTATTTCTGCAATCTTATCTTCAACTATCAATACATCCGCATTCTTTTCTTCAGTTTTTCCATTTCCCAATGGATTTATTATAGTTGCATTTTTGATTAATATATTTTGACTTTCCATTAAAACACCTTTTATCGAATAAAAGCAATAATTAGATTTTAATTTATTTTATTTTTTAAAATTTTTAATTAACATGATATTATTTATATCATATTATAAAAAAATATTTTCATTTTGTTAATGTCTAAAATTTAGTTTGAATTATTTTATATATTACGAATTAATGTTCATTTTAAAAAAATAAAATAAGATAAGTTTTAGCTATCTTATTTTATAACTACCTTGGAAGTCCTTTTACTTGCCTTATAATACTTGTCTCCAGCGAATTTTACAGTTACCTTATAGGTTTTCTTCTTGGAAAGCTTTATTTTAACTGTTGCAACACCTTTCTTATTAGTTTTTGCTGTGTACTTTTTCTTATTTATGATGAAAACAATCTTTCTGCCTTTGATTACTTTCTTTCCATTTTTCAAAGTTGCAGTTAGTTTCTTGACTTTTTTCTTAGCCTTGAAAGTCTTCTTAGGAACATACAATTTGGTAGCCTTCTTGACTATCTTCTTAGCTACAGTCCTTTTGATTGTTATCTTTTTAGTCAAGGAACTGTCTTTATAGTAATCGTCACCAAAGACTATCTTCACAATGTAATTTCCATTGCTCAATTTTGAAAGCCCAGTCAATTTGGCTTCACCGTTTGCGTTTGTGGTTGCAGTTTTTGTCAAGACAACCTTATCATTTAGGCTAACGATGAATTTAATTGCCTTATTTGGAAGTGCATTGTAGTTGTCATCTATCAAAACAACCTTGAATTCATCCCCTTTTATCAAGGTCTCTTCAACTATGATATGTGGACTGTTTCTTTTTGTCACATTTACGGTGAATGTTTCATTGGAAGATTTGTAATAGCTGTCTCCAATGAATGAAGCCATGAACATGTAATTTCCTTCCACAAGATTTAAGCTAAATTTAGCGGTTCCATTTTCATCCAAAAGCAATTTTGCAGGAGAGAAACTTAGATTGTTGTCACTTTCAATCAATGAAACTGTAATTTCCTTACCAACTACAGGATTGAGATTTTGATCCAGCAAAGTGATTATCACTCCTTCATTGGATTTGGACAATATTGCCTTATTTTCAATATCCTGGAACTTGGTGTTTCCTTCATAATACAAGTTCAAGACATTTGAATTTGTAATGTTGCTTGGCTTGAATCCTGCATAATCGAAACTGAATGCGATAGGGAGAACCGCTTTTGCCCGATTAAGGGATAAGCTTAACTTAAGCACACTGGACTCACCTTCACCTAAAGAGCCTAAATGCCATACCTTGGTATTCTGATTGAATGAACCCTTAATGATCTGGAAGCTTTTTATGATTATTGAATCATCAAGATCCATGCTGATGTTGAGGTCATTCACCAAGTCACCTTCATTTGATACTGTAATGACAAGGTCAATCAAGTCACCTACCTTGTAAGTGCTGCTGTTTGACTTTATGCTAAGGCAAATATCACTGACCCCTGAAGTGTAGGCCTTTAGACATACATTAGCTTCTTTCAAGTCATAGTCTTGAGCATATTGGTAGAACTTGATTACTTTCAAGCCGTCTTCATAAAGATTCTTGTAGTCCACAAGGTCAATCCAGTTTATTCCATCCATACTGATAAATGATTCATTAGGATTTGCGCTTGCTCCACTGCTATAGCCTTCCCTTTTTGATTCAATAGCTATCGGATAGCATGAATCGGGAGTGGTCAATTTTACGGCTATCTTGAATATATCGTTTTTGGCAAGCTCCACATATTCATCCAATTTGATTGTATGGTATCCTGCACCTTTTATGAGGCCCTCTTGAATATATTTGCTTATTCCATTTACAGTGATGTTTACTAGATATTCACTGTCTCCAAAGGTGTATAATCCAAATGCAGTCAATGGATTGTTGTTTTTAGCCAGGAATTGATTTGCAAGCCAAGCAGTATGGGAGTTGAATCCCAATGACTCAAATGTATTCCCAAGAATGTCATATTGGTAAATGTTCTTGTAGTTTGTAATGTTTTCTACATTTGCAATTGCCATAGCGGAGATTGTATCAAGACCGAATCCTGCAAATGCCTTGTCATAGTAGGATATGTACCAGTAGCCATCATATCCATGGTCTGTTCCCCAACTGTTCTTTATTATGAATGCCCCATCGCCAGGAGGGGTAATTGCAAAATTTTCCTTTTTGTAATTGTCATCCCAACCAATGAGAGTTACTGCATGATTAGAGGTATCAATGACATCATGATAATAGTCCGGTTCGTATTGGAATGAATCGTCTGCCTGCATTGAAGTGTACAATGCCCCATAAGTCATGATAGCATACTTGATTTGGTCCAAATCCTTATAGCTTAGACGCACCGGAATCAAGAGAACATCCTGCACATGCTTTGTAAGGTTCAGTTTGGTTGGAGAGCTTGTATCCCAATCGCTGAATGGATCATCACTCTCTTCTACAGGTCCGCTCCAGCGCAAGAGATATGCAAGGGACATGTATTGGTTTCCGCCGTCTTTCCAATCAGTACCATTCAATCCATAGAGACCCATCAGGTTTTTCATATTGTTTTCAGAGAGGTCATATGAAATGTTTTCATATTTCAATAGATAGGATTCAAGTGCTGCAATTGTTGTAAATGCCCAGCATGAGCCTGAACCTCCTTGGTTACGAATTGGAGTGACCAATCCATAATCCCTTAAGTCATATGATGAAGGAAGGTCAGTGAGCAATCCGTCATCAAATGCTTTTGAGACTATTATTTGATCTTCAAGGCAAAGCAATAGGTCATCTCGCACGGTTTTTACATAATTATTGTTGAAATTCACATTTGCCATGTTTACATTGCCATTCAAATTGAAGAAGGTTCCATTGTCATCGCTTATTCCATTTGCTTGATTGCTTGAGACTGTGACATTATGGATTTCAAGAAGATTTGCCTTGTTGGATATTGCAGAACCGAATGTGTAATCTCCATTGAGCATGTTGCCCTCTATTGTAGAGTTGATTATGAACACGTTGTGGCTTGCCCAATTGCAGATTCCTCCTCCCATGGAGTAGTTTGAATTGACTGTATTGTTTGCTATTGTTGTGTTGTAGACAACAAGGATTCCGCTGTAATCATATATGGCTCCTCCACTACCGTATGTTCCATTGACAGAGTTGTTTATGAAATTGGAATTCAATATTGTCATTTCACCCATATCATTGATGATTGCGCCTGCATAAGCGTCTGCACTTCCATTTGCTGTATTTCCTTCAAATATGGAATTGTAGATTCTGACGAATCCCTTGTCATTGTATATTGCTCCACCGCTTGCAGGATATGTTTTCTGAGCATAGTAATAGATATAATCCTTTACAGAGTTGTTCTTGAATGTGGTATATACAAAGTTTACAGCACTTTGGTTAATGTAAACCGCTCCTCCATAGTAGGAATTGCCTCTTGTGAATGTCAGGTTTACAAAGTTTACAAGAGGACTTACAGCAATATATGCGAGTGGAGGTGTGATGAAGAATATTCCATTGCCGTATCCGTTTCCTTCACCATCAATGATTGTATTCAATGCGCTTTGGCCAATCAGATTAAGATTTTTGCTTATTGTCATCCGTCCTGAAATGGTATATGTTCCATCTGCCAAAAAGATGTTTGATTTGGAGTTAGTGTCATTTATGAAATAATTATAAGCACTGGAAATTGTTTTGAATGGGTTTGATTGGGTTCCTAACTCCTCATCTCCATCATAACTTGAGTTTACGAAAATAGTGTTTGAATCGGATACGTTAAAGTCATATGTAAGCATTTCAGACTTTAGATTGATGTAATCTGAATAGTCTGTGTAGATGTCACCTTGACTCTGGGAATTGCTTTCATCAAGAATCTCATCATCAATACTTCCAAGACTATTCTCATTTGAATCAGAGCCTGAATTTGTTTCTGTATCATCATTTTCATCTATTTCAATTGAATGAAGTGTTTCATCATCAATTGAATCAGAATTTATCTCATTTAGTTCAGTGCTTGTTTGGTAATTAATTTCATTATTCTCATTTAGGATAATTGAATCATCTGCAGCTGCAAAGCTTGCAGGAATCATCAATAAAAGCATGATAATTAATGAAATTAAAATGCAGTGCTTAATTTCCATAATTTAACCCCAATCTTTCTTTAATTAATTTTTAAATTTTAACTTTTCAAATCTCAATATTCATAATTTATTAAATTAATTTTTAAAAAATTTCAAAATTCTATTTTATTACAAGCTTTCCTTTTTTGGTGATTTTCTTAAATGTATTGTCTCCTGCAAATTTAACTGTAAACTTGTAGGTTTTCCTTTTGGATAGCTTGACCTTTACCTTTGCAATTCCTTTTGCATTGGTTTTTGCAGTGTACTTTTTGCCATTAACAATAAAAGTGAGCTTTTTGCCTTTAATGGCTTTCTTATTTGTGGCCTTAAGGGTAGCATACAAGTATTTGGTCTTTTTGCTTGCCTTGTATGTTTTCTTAGGTATAGTCAATTTGACTTTCTGAGGATTGACCTTTACTTTAGCCACAGCAAAGCTTCCGTTGTACTTTTCATCTCCAAGGAATGAAACAACTACAGGATAAGTTCCTTTTTTGCTAAGTGCAATCTTTACACTTGCCACACCTTTAGCATTGGTTGTGCGTTTGTAGATCTTGCCGTTGAAGGAAATCAATACTTGTTTTCCTGCTAAGACATTTCCTTTACTGTCCTTTAAGGTAATTGAATAGTTTTTACCAGCTTTTTTACCATTGATCTTGGTATTGACAGTAGTGGTTTTTATAGCCTTCGCTACAATGGTTGTAGCTACCATAACAGTTGACCCGCCACTAGAACCATTAATATCGATATTTCCACCTTGAGGAATGTTGATTCCAGATTCCCCTCCAATTGAAGTGACATTGAATTTGAATTGCTTAAGCCCATCAAAGGAAGAGACGTTTTCAATATTTATTGGATTGCTGGTTGCCAAGATTCCCCTTTCGGAATTTACCATAAGCAAGTCTACAGTTTCCCCAACAACATTGTCATTGATCTTTTCTACTGTGATTCCACTGATATTGATAGAAGGAATCTCTATCTCCAATGGATTTGTAGAATTCCTAGCATTGACTAAAACTATAGTGTCTCCATTGTCCACTAAGAACCTGATGTTTGAGATCTTGAATGAATCCACATCAAAGCTGTTTTTATCAACAACAAATATTGGATTTCCACCGGCAGACTTGATTGCTGTAGCATTGTTTCCAATTATTGTCAAATTCTTGTTAATGATTACATTTGAGATGTTTTCACAATTGCAATTGCTTAAATCGATTGTGTCTCCATCTTCTGCATTGTCAATGATTCTTTGAAGTTTTTCTGCACTAATATCGGATATGATTGAATTTGTATTGAATTCCAAGCTTTGATTGTCTATTCTTAATGTAATGAGGTTTTCCTTAGTGGATGAAGTCAATAATGCACTTGCAATGTTGTTTTCCAATAATCCATTGGATTGGTTCAATTCTCCATTGCTTGATGCAATATTGAACTCTCTATTAAATGGATAATAATTTTCGTTTTCTATCAAAGTTCCATCATTGTAGCTGTTCAATAAGGCTTTAATCTCATAATAATTTAGCTTTTTATCAAAATCGGCTATGTTGTAATCATTTATCAAATCACTGTCAAGATTGTCCAATAGCTCTACAGACAAGTCCATTACAACCCATCTGTTAATGGTGATCTTATCCAATTTTTGAGGATTGTTTGTTCCCCACCAATTGTCTTCCAAATAGATTCTTCCTCCATTTGGATAGTAAACTGTAGTGTCCTTATAGATTGACATTCCTTTCTCAGTGTCCTTATTGTTGAAGATGAAAGAGTTGCTGATGTTCAAGTCAACGTTTCTATCAAGAATAGCTCCACCACCACGAGTATTGATAGCGTTGTTGTTTACAAACTGGCTATTTTTAATGATGACATTTCCTACCCTGCCGTCTGTTTTTCCAATGAGGTTAATTGCTCCACCACCATAATTGGAAACTGTGCCTGTAGCAACGTTCTTAATGAAGCTGACATTGTTCATTGGGAAATTGCCCTCACTGTTTTGCATAAAGATCGCTCCTCCAGAGAGTGCCTTGTTGCCTATGAACACTGTGTTTTCAATTGACTTGAATCCATCAACATACTGCATATAGATAGCTCCACCACCGAAGGTGTTTCCTTTAGCTGTATTGTCCCTGAATTCACATCCTGAAATGTTCAAGCTTGGAGGATATGATAAGCTGGTATAATAGCCGTCACAATAGATTACTCCACCATTTCCTCCACTGTCTGTAGGAATGACCTGATTGTTTGTAAAACTTGAATTGGCTATATTCAAATTCCCTACAGAGTAGATCACTCCACCATTTCCGTTCTTTACAATGCATCCGGAAACGTCAAGGTTTTCTATGGTCAAATTGCCCATATTTGTAAATGCTCCTCCAGAAGCTCCTGTATTGACACCATCAATAATCTTCAGGTTTCTTATGGTCAAATTGGAATTGTAAATGGAGAAGATTCCACCAGTGTAACCTACACCATCGAAGGTTGTCTTGTCGATTCCAGAACCTTCTATTGTCAAGTAGGTATCATCCAAGTCAATGCCAAAAACCACATAGGATCCTTCGCCTACGGAAATCTTATGAGGTCCGTTTTCAGACACTGCCAATTGAATAGCTCTTTCTATAGTGTTTACAGGATTGCCTTCAGAACCGTCATTTTCATCATTTCCATCCTTGGAAAGGTATATTGCATCTGAACCCTCCCTAATCATATCATCATTATTGGAGCTTGAATCTGAACCCTCCTTAATCAAATCATCATTATTGGAACTTGAATCTGAAACTTCATTGGATTCAGACAAGCTTTCATCACTAATCATTTCAGAACTTGATTGGGAATCGTCAATAATCTCCAAATCAGAACTGGAACTTAAACTCAAATCAGCGCTGCTATCTTCAACGACATCTGACGAATCAGCTGCACTGACTGAATTGAATCCTAAAATTATCATGAAAAGAAGTGATAATAGGATTAAAAATTTCTTATCTAATTTCAAACTTACACCTCATTAAAGAATTTAACAATTTTCATATCTAATTAAATTTTAAAATTCAAGCATCATTCAATACTAAAATTTTAAAATTCAATCTTAATCATTTAATTAACTTGTCATACTCTCAAAATTACATGTTAAAAAAAATAAAATATAAGAATAGATAAAATAGCTTAAAAACCATTATCTATTCTTTTTCAATTGTTTATTTTATTTTGACTTTTCCTTTTTTGCTGATTTTCTTGAAGGTATTGTCTCCTAAGAATTTTACAGTGAACTTGTAAGTTTTCCTCTTGGATAACTTGACTTTCACTTTTGCAACACCTTTCTTATTGGTTTTTGCAGTGTATTTCTTCTTATTGATAATGAAGACAAGCTTTTTACCTTTAATGGCTTTCTTGTTAGTAGCCTTAAGGGTAGCGTACAAGTATTTGGTTTTCTTGCTTCTTTTGTATGTTTTCTTAGCTACAGTCAATTTGACCTTTTGTGGGTTGACTTTAACTTTAGCTACAACAAAGCTTCCGTTGTATTTTTCATCTCCAAGGAATGAAACTACAACTGGGTAAGTTCCTTTCTTCGT
>Ga0256407_10001186_pt1 | contig 56661 bp, 47 predicted proteins | sample RumenRJG_04DNA_FD_193489 | JGI IMG/M metagenome (GOLD analysis project Ga0256407, IMG submission 193489) | Bovine rumen microbial communities from Lethbridge, Alberta, Canada - RJG_04 | ecosystem: Host-associated > Mammals > Digestive system > Stomach > Rumen | place: Canada: Alberta... | reverse complement strand
CGGAATGAAATCAGCGGACAGAACGGAGCGCAGGCTCCGCAAGGCGGACATCCCTGTTATCGCGAGAATAAACGAGGACAGACTCCTGCTGTGCGTCAGGACCATAGCGGATGAAGAAATAGAGACAACAGCGGAAGCTCTCAGAAAATAGAGAATGAAAAACATAATCATCGGCACTGCCGGCCATGTCGACCACGGAAAAACAACGCTTATTAAGGCGCTGAGCGGAATCGACACTGACAGGCTCGCAGAAGAGAAAAAACGCGGCATAACGATAGAACTCGGATTTGCCCACATACCGAATGACGCCGGATACAACATAGGCGTAGTCGACGTACCGGGGCACGAGAAGTTCATAAAGCACATGCTCGCCGGGATAGGCGGGATCGATTTTGTGCTTTTTGTAGTTGCTGCTGATGAGGGCATAATGCCTCAGACGAGAGAGCATTTTGAGATACTCAATTCTCTTGGGATCGACGATGGAATAATAGCCGTAACGAAATGCGACATGGTTGAAGAGGAGTGGCTCGAGATGATGCTCGAAGAAGTGGATGAGTACTTCAAAGGATCATTCCTCGAGGGAAAGCCTGTGATACCTGTCAGCGCGGCGACAGGCGAGGGCATAGAACGCCTGCACAGCGAAATAATAGCGAAATGTGACCGCGACAACAAGCGCCGTGAAGAAAAAGAACTCTTCAGGCTCCCTGTTGACCGGGTGTTCACGATGCAGGGCTTCGGAACTGTTGTGACAGGCACACTGATGGACGGAAGCGTCAAGGTAGGCGATGACATCTTTATTTACCCTGAGGCTGCGAAGGCCAAGGTGAGGGGCATACAGACATACGGCAGGGATACTGACACTGCCTCGGCCGGTCAGAGGACGGCGATCAATCTGTCGGGCGTCTCAAAAGATGATATCGACAGGGGTGATATCGCTGCGTATCCGGGCGCGGTGACAGTTACGAGCATGATAGACACCGAGCTGACCATTTTCAGCTCCACCGACAGGGTCATCCTCAACAACAGCAGGGTGCATCTCTACTGCGGATCGGACGAAGTGCTGTGCAAGGTGATACTACTCGACCGCGACGCGCTTTCGGCGGGTGAGACCGCCTACGCGCAGCTGAGACTCGAGGAGCCAGCCGCGGTAAGGCGCGGAGACAGGTTCATCATAAGGTTCTATTCGCCTGTCATCACTGTCGGAGGAGGGCGCATCATCGATGCACTGCCGGTAAAACATAAGAGAAACAAGCCTGAGGTGCTTGCAGGGATGGACGTCCTTTCGCACGGCACTGTCAGCGAAATAATATACGCCAAGGCATCTGAGCGGCGCTTCGTCAGACAGGGCGAGCTCGCTTCAGAGCTCGGTCTTCTCGGCCATGAGATGGCGGCCGCGGCTGAGAAAGGGGTATCTGAAGGATCACTCGTCGTGCTTCCTGATGATACTATCGTCAGCGATTCCAAGTATCTCCGCCTCAGGGCCGACACGGAAAACATAATAAATGATTATCACGGGAGCAATCCTCTGGCTGACGGCATACCGCGTCAGGAGCTCATATCAAGACTCAGGGAGAGATGGTTTACAAGTGATGACAAGCTCGTGCAGTCAGTGATAAAATACATGCTCGCGCAGGGCTTCATCGAGGACCGGGGCAAGAGCATAGCGATAAGCGGATTCAGCATCGAGTACACCGAAGAGCAGAAGAACCTGAAGGCAGAGATAGAAGCCATGTACGCGAAGGCGGGCATCGAGATGATAAAGAACGACGAGGTGTTCGCGCTTTATAAAGACGGCAGGATAATCCGTGCCATACTTGAGGATCTCGAATCCGAAGGTGTCATTTACAAGGTGAACCCGTCATACTACATAGAGAAGGGATCCTGGGACAAGGCTGTTCTTGCGGCCATGTCCTTCGATGACGAATTTACGCTCGCGGAATACAGGGACAGACTGGGGACTTCGCGCAAATACGCTGCTGAGTTCCTTCCGGCCATGGATAAAGCCGGGATCACAGTGTTCAACGGCGAAACAAGAAAGGCAGTGAAGTAAGCGAAGGTGACAGGCGGTAATAAATTATCTGTCAATATAATTGTTTTAAGAGCCATTTCGGCCGGACTGGCCGCATTGCTCTGCGTTTTGCTGCTTTCGGGCTGCTCATCCATGAACGGAGCGGAAAAGAAAGTATCGAAAGAGCTTTCCGCGCTCAGGGAATCACAGGCCACGGGCAGTGAGGTGCTCGAGCTTAGGGACTCTCTTTCAGATAACGGCCGGGAAAACTTCGATGGCTTTCTGAAAAAGCTCAGGGACTTCGACTACGAGATAACCGGAAGCGAAGAAAGCAAGTCGGGAGATGATGCCATCACCATAGTGAGCGTAAAGATAAAGACCTATGACTTCGGAAGGGAATACCTCGCGGTGTGGACAGAGTATCTGAAGGCAAATGAAAATGAAAAGCCAGACGATCTTACGGAGTTTTATGAGCTTCTCTTTGAAAGACTGAATTCGCTGAGCGAAAAGGATCATATAAAAACGATAGGTATAGTCTGTGCCGATCCTCTCGGAAACGGCGAGTGGATCGCTAATATAAAAGAAAATGAAGAACTGCAGGATGCCGTCTTCGGAGGCATGCTGAGCGAAATGAAAGCTCTTGCTGCAGACTGATGTTGTTACTGGAGGAATGAAGGATGATCAACAAGTACAGAAATTTTTGCATGCATGAAGACGCAAACGACGGCGGAGCTGCTCCAGAGGACTGCACACACGACTGCAGCACATGCGGAGCTGACTGCTCATCAAGATCGGGCGGCGGTATCCAGAAGGCAGAGCTCAATCCTTACAGCTCTGTAAAGAAGGTTATCGGCATCGTATCCGGCAAGGGCGGTGTAGGAAAATCGATGGTAACTGCTCTTTCAGCTCTTGCGGCAACAAGAGACGGATATAAGACCGGTATCATGGATGCTGACATAACAGGACCTTCGATCCCGAAGATGTTCGGCGTGCATACTAAGGCTTACGGCAGCGAATTCGGAATACTGCCTGAAGAGACTCCTATGGGAATAAAACTCATGTCGATCAACCTTCTTGTTGAGAACGAGACAGACCCTGTAGTATGGAGAGGTCCTGTCATCGGCGGAGTAGTCGAGCAGTTCTGGTCTGAAGTGTGCTGGGGCGATCTCGATGTACTCTTCATCGACATGCCTCCTGGGACAGGAGATGTGCCTCTTACAGTATTCCAGTCGATCCCTGTCGACGGCATCATCGTAGTCACATCGCCTCAGGATCTCGTATCCATGATAGTAGGCAAGGCGGTCAAGATGGCCAAGCTGATGAATATCCCTGTTCTCGGCCTTGTCGAGAACATGAGCTACATCACATGCCCTGACTGCGGACGCAAGATAGAGATGTTCGGCCCGAGCCAGGCGAAGGCCGTTGCCGCTGAGTACGGAATCGAGCTGCTTGAGCAGCTCCCGATAGATCCTGTTCTTTCACAGGAGGCAGACCTTGGAAAGATCGAGTTCAACGAGGGCACACAGATGGAATCCGTACTCGGAGTTCTCGACGCGATCGGACTCAAGGCGGAGTAGTATAAACTGATACACGTTTTATAAAGGAAGGGCACTTCATTGGGTGAGCTGATAAGACTTGAAGGAATAGTAAAGAGCTTCGATGATACCGTGGTTTTGAACGGCATTGACCTCAGCGTGGACGAGAATGAATTCGTCACACTGCTGGGGCCGTCCGGATGCGGCAAAACCACCACTCTCCGTATAATTGCCGGGTTTGAGAAACCTGATCAGGGGAGGGTGTATTTTGAGGGCAAGGATATCACCGGTCTTCCGGCAAACCGGCGTCCGGTCAATACCGTATTCCAGAACTACGCTCTCTTCCCGCACATGACAGTAGGGGAGAACATCGCGTTCAGTCTCAGGGTAAAGAACCGCCCTGAGTCCGAGATAAAGGACAGAGTCGCGAAAGCGCTTGAGCTCGTGAACCTTAAGGGATTTGAGAACAGGCGGATAGACCAGCTTTCGGGCGGTCAGCAGCAGAGGATAGCCATGGCAAGGGCCATTGTTAATGAGCCGAGAGTGCTTCTCCTTGATGAACCGCTCGGAGCGCTCGACCTCAAGCTCCGTCAGGAGATGGAGTACGAGCTTGTGCGCCTCAAAAAGGAGCTGGGCATCACATTCATCTACATCACACACGATCAGGAGGAAGCCCTGACCATGTCGGACAAGGTAGTCGTAATGAACGAGGGATACATCCAGCAGGAGGGTACGCCTCAGGAAATATACGACGAGCCTGTGAACGCTTTCGTTGCTGACTTCATCGGAGACAGCAACATACTCTCGGGCCGCATGACAGAAGAGAAGGCCGTGAGCATCGACGGTGTTGTCTATCCGTGCATAGACGGCACTGAGGAAGGTTTCCCTCCGGGCCGCATGGTAGACGTGGTAATCAGGCCTGAGGATATTGATATAGTGCCTTACGGCAAGGGACTCTGGAACGGCACCATCATTTCAAAGCTGTTCATCGGAGTTCACTATGAGATGCTGGTGCAGAGCGAGCACGGCAAGGTGGAATGGCTGCTCCAGAACTACGACCAGCACGATGTGGGAGAGAAGATCGGCATGTATGTCGATCCTGAAAACATACAGATAATGCACAAGCCTAAGAGCGAGGCTGAACACGCTATGGAACTCGATATATGATAGCCAGGAAATCATATTCAATACCATTCATAATATGGATAATAGCCGGGACTGTGATCCCCCTCGCTTCGATCGCCTATTACGGCTTTACCAACAGAGAGGGGAATTTTACATTTGATAATGTCCTGGCGATGCTGAGGGCAGACCACATGCAGGCTCTGGGGCTCTCGCTTCTGCTCGCCCTGATAAGCACCGTGATATGCCTGCTTCTGGCTTTTCCTATGGCCATGGTGCTCAGAGAAAGCAAGTACGGAAAGCAGGGATTCCTTATATTCGTCATTATCCTGCCGATGTGGATGAACTTCCTCCTCCGTACGATGGCATGGCAGGTGCTGCTGGAAAGGCAGGGCGTTATCAATGCCGTCATAACAGCAATCGGACTTCCGCGTCAGGAGATGATGAATACTCCGGGCGCCATAGTACTCGGCATGGTCTATGACTTTCTGCCATTCATGATACTTCCGATATACAATACGGTATCAAAGATAGACAATCATCTCATCGAGGCCGCGTACGATCTCGGAGCCACCAAGGGCAAGGTATACACAAAGGTCATACTTCCGCTGTCGGTGCCGGGCATAGTCAGCGGCATCACCATGGTCTTCATCCCGGCCCTCACCACCTTCGTAATTTCGAACATGCTGGGCGGAGGAAAGATAAACCTCATAGGAAACATCATAGAGCAGGAGTTCACGGTCAATTCCAACTGGTACCTGGGCTCGGGACTTTCCCTGGTAATGATGATATTCATTATTCTGAGCATGCTCATGCTGAAGAAATTCGACAAAACAGGCGGCGCGAACCTCATATAGAATCAAATGAAGAAAATTATCGGACGCATTTACATTTTAATAATCATGCTCTTCCTGTATCTGCCGATATTCGCTCTTATCGTGCTTTCTTTCAATGAATCAAAGTCGATGTCGGTATGGTCGGGATTCAGCCTGCGCTGGTATCAGGAGCTCTTCCGCAGCAGGATAATGATGGGAGCTATAGCGAACACCTTCTCGATAGCCATACTGGCAGCGCTCATAGCGACAGCCGTAGGGACTTTTGCGGTGCTCGGCATGGCGGCCATGAAGCCCCGCGCCCAGAACGTGCTCCTGGGATTCAACAATATCCCGATGCTGAATGCCGACATAGTCACAGGGATAGCGCTCATGCTCTTCTTCCTTATGATCGGAGCTCCGCGCGGCTACATGACCATCCTTTTCAGCCATGCGACATTCTGCATACCGTATGTGATACTTTCGGTCAGACCGAGGGTAAATAAGAATACCGACAGGCTGTTTGAAGCGGCGCTCGATCTCGGGGCGTCAGAAAAGTACGCGTTCCGCAAGATAGTATTGCCTGAGCTCATGCCCGGAATAATATCAGGGTTCCTGCTCAGCTTTACGATGTCGGTCGATGATTTCATCATCACATATTTCACCAGGGGAGCCGGCATCAATACGATATCGACACTCATCTACAGTGAGGTAAAAGTAGGCATAAGACCAAGTCTGTTCGCGCTTTCGACCATCATATTCATGGCTGCACTGATAGTGCTGCTTGCTGTGAATATAAGGAATGACAGGAGCAACAAAATGAGGGAAGGCGCGCGGGCAGCTTAAAAACGCGAAAGCTTTCTTAATGCATGTGTATCTGAAACAGATTAATTGAAGGGATCAACAGAGAATGTTCAGGGAATTACCCGGCGACGGAGTAAAAAAGGAAATAGACGAGTATATCAGGGAATCCGTAAGGAGCTTTGCCGCTCAGGGCGTCGTCCCTAAACTTGCTGTGATCAGAGCCGGAGATGATGACGGCCAGAAGTATTATGAGAACGCCATCCTGAGGCAGAGCAACGCGTACGGCATAGAGACCCAGGCCATCAATTTCACAAGCAATATAGGTCAGGCTCTGGTCGAAGTAACGCTTCAGGCTATCAACGAGGATGAAAGCGTGCACGGCATAATACTGCTGAGGCCTCTTCCTGGGGGCATAGACGGGGAGAAGCTGCGCACCATGCTCAACCCGTCAAAGGACGTTGACGCTATCACGGATATTTCAATAGCTGAGCTCTTTGCCGGAAAGGATGACGCCTTCTTTGCCTGCACTGCGGAAGCGTGCATGGAGGTAATGAGGCATCACGGAATCGATCCGGCGGGCCGCAGGGTAACCATACTTGGAAGAAGCCTTACTGTAGGCAAGCCTCTCGCTATCATGATGCTCAACGCAGATGCTACTGTGACCATATGTCACTCCCGCACGCCTGAAGAAGATCAGATCAGCGCGTGCAAAAGCGCAGACATAGTAGTGCTGGCTACCGGACGGACACAGTCATACGGCAGCAGATACTTCAGGGACGGCCAGATAGTACTCGATGTAGGGACGGGGACCGGCAGGGACGGAAAGATGCATGGCGATCTCGATATCGAGGAGATAAAGGAGTCAGGCGAAATAAGCGATCTGACTTACACTCCGGTACCGGGCGGCATAGGAAGAGTAACGACGGCTATACTTCTCCGCAACATCATCAAGGCGGCAAAGAGAGGTTAGGATATGGGATTCAGGTATTACTACGCAGACAGGATACGTGAAAAGATGCCCGGATTCAGGGGCACAGACGAAGAACTCCAGTCTGCCATAGATGACATAAGTCTTCTTTACAATTCAGCAATCAAAGAGGTTGAGACAAGACTCGACATACTCTCTGATGATTTTGATAAAAAGCATTCGTACATGCCTATCCATCACGTTCAGTCAAGGCTTAAGACCTTTGAGAGCATCATGGAAAAGGCAGGGAGGTACGGGATCGAGGATCCGCTCAATAACCTCGACATGGTGAGGCGTGAGATCCTCGACATTGCCGGGATCCGTGTAGTATGCAACTATGAAGAGGATCTCGCGACCATGTCGGGCCTGCTCCTGTCACAGGAAGACATAGAGATGATAAGGGTAAAGGACTACTGCGACAGTCCTAAGGAGAGCGGCTACCGCAGCATGCATGTGGTAGTGGCCGTACCGGTCTATCTCGTAAACAAGAGGAAAATGGTGCCGGTCGAGATACAGTTCAGAAGCGTCATGATGGACGCCTGGGCAAGCCTCGAACACGAGCTCAGATATAAAAATAAGGGTTCACTCGCGCAGGATATCGTGGACACTCTGAAAGAATGCGCTGAGAACCTTCACGAAATGGACGAAAGAATGTCGAAAGTACGCCACGAAGTACTTAAGATCAACAGCAAATACAGCGATTATTAAGGAGTAACGCAGCAATTATGAAAAACCTTGCAAAAACATATGATCCGAAGGATTTTGAAGACCGCATCTATGAGATGTGGGAGACAGAAGGAGCTTTTGACGCTGACGTCGACAAGGACAAAAAACCTTTCACCATCATGATGCCGCCTCCGAATATCACGGGACAGCTTCATATGGGACATGCACTTGACCAGACTCTGCAGGATGTCCTCACAAGATATAAAAGAATGCAGGGCTACAGCGCTCTGTGGCTTCCGGGATCGGATCACGCCAGCATAGCGACTGAGGTAAAGGTGGCCAATGAGCTCAGAGAAAAGACCGGCCGTGACAAGCGAGACTTTACAAGAGAGGAATTCCTCGGTCACGCCTGGGCATGGAAGAAGGAATACGGCGGACGCATCACGAAACAGTGCCGCAAGCTCGGCGACTCCTGCGACTGGAGACGCGAGCGCTTTACCATGGACGAAACATGCAACAAGGCCGTGGTCAAGTTCTTTATCAATCTTTACGAAAAGGGCTGGATCTACAAGGGCAACCGCCTGATCAACTGGTGCCCGTGCTGCAAGACTTCGCTCTCCGATGCTGAAGTTGAACACGAGGACGAGAACGGAAAGTACTGGTACTTCAGATACCCGGCAAAGGATGGAGGCGAGGGCATCACCGTAGCAACATCCAGACCTGAGACAATGTTCGGAGATATCGCTATCGCGGTGCATCCGAGCGATGAAAGATACAAGGACCTCGTAGGCAAGACTGTTATCCTTCCTCTGGTCGGAAGAGAGATCCCTGTCATCGCTGATGAGTATCCGGATCCTGAAAAGGGAACCGGTGCGGTAAAGATCACTCCGGCTCACGACCCTAACGACTTTGAAGTGGGACAGAGACATGATCTCGAGATCATCTCGTGCATGAACGATGATGCTACGATGAATGAGCACGCGGGCAAGTATGCCGGCATGGACAGATATGAGTGCAGAAAGGCATGGGTAAAAGATCTTGAGGAAGGCGGCTTCCTCGTAAAGACTGAAGACATGGTGATCCCTGTAGGAAAGTGCTACAGATGTCACAATGCCGTGGAGCCTATGATGAGCGATCAGTGGTTCGTCAAGATGAGCGAGCTCGCAAAACCTGCCATAAACGCTGTTGAATCCGGACGCCTTAAATTCGTGCCTGAGAGATTCAGCAAGGTTTATCTCAACTGGCTGTACGATATCCGTGACTGGTGCATTTCGAGACAGCTCTGGTGGGGACACAGGATCCCTGCGTATTACTGCGATGAGTGCGGCGAGATCGTCGTAGCAGCCGGGAAGCCTGAGGTCTGCCCAAAGTGCGGATGCAGGCACTTTACACAGGACGAGGATGTTCTCGATACATGGTTCAGCTCCGCGCTCTGGCCGTTCTCGACACTCGGATGGCCTGAGAAGACAGAAGCTCTCGATTACTTCTATCCTAACAGCGTTCTGGTTACGGGATATGACATTATATTCTTCTGGGTAGTAAGGATGGTGTTCTCGGGCTATGAGTGCATGGGAGATGCGCCTTATGACTATGTATTCGTTCACGGCCTGGTAAGGGACGAGCTCGGACGCAAGATGTCGAAGTCGCTCGGAAACGGAGTCGATCCTCTCGAGTCCATAGACCAGTACGGCGCTGACGCTCTGAGATTCATGCTCTGCACGGGAATCTCCCCGGGCAACGATACGAGATACATCCCTAAGAGGATAGAGGCTGCGCGTAACTTCGCCAACAAGCTCTGGAATGCTTCAAGATTTACTATAATGAATCTTCAGGATGAGTCCGGCGAATGGCTCCCTATGGGTTATGACGAGGCAGACCTTAAGGATGAAGACAAGTGGATCCTTCATATGGCCAATGAAGGAGCTAAATATATAACCGAGATGCTCGACAAATTCGAACTCGGTCTTGCGGGACAGAGAGTATACGAGCTCATCTGGGATGTTTACTGCGACTGGTACATCGAGATGGTGAAGGGCAGACTCTATGGCGATGATGAAGAGGATAAGAAGGTCGCGAGAGCGGTGCTTACAAAAGTCCTGAAAGACCTCCTGAAGTTCCTGCATCCTTTCATGCCTTTCATCACTGAAGAGATCTGGAGCGTTCTGCCTCACGATGATGGCAAAGCAGGCCGCGACGCGATGCTCATAAGGGCTGAGTGGCCTGAATATGACGCATCCATGGATTACAGCGATTCCGTTCGCAGGATCGGCACAGCTATGGCGGTCATCAAGGCTGTCCGCAACATTCGCGCTGAAGCCGAGGCTGCTCCGGGAAGAAAGCTCAATCTCATAGTCAGGACAGACTCGCTCGCTTCGGATATCGAAGCTGTGGCTGAGCGCATCCGCAAGCTGGCCAACGTTGTTGAGATAGACATCAGGGGAACAGACTTTGAGATGCCGTCAGATGTAATGACTGCCGTTATCGACGGAGCTGAGATAGCTGTAAAGCTTGACGACCTTGTAGACAGGGATGCCGAGATAGAAAGACTCACTAAAGAGAAGGCAAGACTCGAGAGCGAAGTTGCCCGCGTTGAGAAGAAACTCGCTAACCAGGGCTTTGTTGCCAAGGCGCCTCAGAAGCTCGTTGACGAAGAGAAGGCAAAGGGCGAGAAATACCGCGAGATGCTTGCAGTCGTTATTGCGCGCCTCGATTCACTGAAATAAAATGGCAAGTTTTGACGGACTGGACAGGATGAAAGCCCTGCTTGCTGCCCTCGGAGATCCCGGGGAGGGATTCAGGGCAATACATATTGCCGGAACCAACGGGAAGGGCTCTACTGCTGTCATGACGGCTTCCATTCTCGAGGAAGCCGGCTATACGGTCGGCCTCTATACATCTCCGCATCTCGAAAATGAATGCGAGAGAGTACAGATATGGGACGGCACTCACCGCATGATAGAGCAGGACCGCTTCGATGAGCTGAAGGCAAGGGCAAGGGCAGTCTCTGAGAACGCCACGGTGTTCGAGGTGTATACGGCTGCCGCGTATCTTTACTTCGCTGAGATGCGTCCGGATTATGTGGTGCTCGAGACAGGACTCGGAGGCAGACTCGACTCTACCAACATCATTGAAAAGCCTCTTGTGTCGGTAATAACGCAGGTAGGCCTCGATCACACTGCCGAGCTCGGAAAAACCATATTCAGGATCGCTCACGAGAAGGCAGGCATCATAAAGCCCGGCGTTCCTGTGGTATCGCAGACAGCTGATCTCAATGTAAAAAACATATTGAGGCGTATAGCTGAGGAGAATGGCTGTGAGTTCATTGACGTGTCGGCCGTATATGACAGATACAAAGGCCTTGAGCTGTCGATGAAAGGCGAACATCAGTACAGAAACGCCGCGACAGCCGCGGAAGCGGTAAAAGCTGCAGGGATAGAAGTTTCTGACGAAGCTGTAGAAATCGGTCTTCAGAACGCTTATCTTCCCGGCCGCTTTGAGATACTCGATGAGGACAGGGCAGGCGGCACGGAACCGTATTTCATAGTGGACGGAGCTCATAATCCCGACGCGGCGGAAGCTCTCACGGAAACACTTTCTGCATTTGCGCGCGGGCATCGCATAAAAAGAATCTTTGTAATTTTTGGATGCATGAAAGACAAAAATTACACTCGTATGATACAATTATTGACAGATAATACGAGAGGATGCACTTTTGCTGCCGCTGCCGTCGATTACGGAAGGGCAGAGGATCCCGAACGTCTCGGAGTGGTGTTCGCTGCAAACGGAAAGGGCTGCATCATCTGCGATTCAGCAGCTGAAGCATACCAGCTCTCTATGAATGGAGGGTATGAATGCGTGCTCGTTACCGGCTCCATCTATCTGGCCGGCGAGCTGAGAAGTATGTATTTGCAGGATCATAAATCACTGTAATATATATATTAACCCAATTGTATTAACTCAGTAGTAAGGAGAGAAAGGACCGGCTTATGTTTGACAGAAACGGTAATGACAACAGCAACTATAACCAGATGATAGTTGAAGAGATCAGAAAGAGTTCTGAGAAGGTTGCGGATCTCGTCAATCAGGAGTACCTGAGACAGAAAAACAACGTAGAGCTCATCGCATCTGAAAACTATTGCTCAGAAGCTGTAATGGCTGCCTGCGGAAGCTGCCTGTCGTGGAAATACGCAGAAGGTTACCCACAGGCTCCTGTAGTCAGAACATCAGGAAACAAGGGCAGATACTACGGCGGAACAATTATTGTAGACCAGCTTGAAGAGTATTGCTGCGATCTCTGGAGAAAGGTGTTCAACACAGATTATCACGTAAACGTTCAGCCGCACTCCGGTTCGCAGGCAAACTTCGCAGCGTTCAAGTCAGTGCTTGAGCCGGGCGACACCATGCTCGGACTGAGCCTCTCCAACGGCGGTCACCTCACACATGGTTCGCCGGTAAACTTCAGCGGCACACTCTACAACGTAATTTCCTACGATGTTGACGAGAATGGACGCATCGACATGGAAGACGTCAGAAAGAAAGCTCACGAATATCAGCCAAAGCTGATCCTCACAGGAGCATCCGCTTACGCAAGGATCATCGACTTCGCTGCATTCGCTGAGATCGCAAAGGAAGTCGGCGCTTACTTCATGGTAGACATGGCTCATATCGCAGGTCTCGTAGCAGCCGGCGAGCATCCGACACCATTCGGATATGCTGATATCGTAACAACAACAACTCATAAGACTCTCAGAGGACCTCGCGGCGGACTCATCTTCGCTAAGCCTGATCTCGCAAAGAAGGTCGACTCCGCAGTATTCCCTTACGCACAGGGCGGCCCTCTCTGCCACATCATCGCAGGCAAGGCTGTATGCGCTGAGGAAGCTCTGAAGCCGGAGTTCAAGACATATCAGCATCAGGTAAGACTCAACTGCGCAGCTCTCGCAGACGAGTTCACAGGCATGGGCTACAAGGTAGTCACAGGCGGAACAGACAACCACGTATTCCTTCTCGACCTCAGTGACGAGCCGTTCTCGGGCAAGGAGCTCCAGGCTGCATGCGACGAGGTAGGCATCACACTCAACAAGAACACAGTTCCTAACGAGAAGAGATCGCCGTTCCAGACATCCGGCGTACGTATCGGAACAGCTCCGATGACCACAAGAGGATTCCTTGAGGATGATTTCCGCAAAGTCGCTCACAGAATCGACGACGTTGTAAAGGAACTCAGAGCAAAGAAAGCTGCAGAGGCAGCCGAAGCATAGATACTGCTTGACAATATGTTTGAAATTAAATGCCCCGCCCTTTAAAAAAGGCGGGGCAAAGTCATTGATTAAGTATTTTTGCTGTTGTAAAATGAGTGCACTATATCGTTAGAAGAGAAAGAGGAGGTACTGACCTATGGTGAAGCTTTTGATTGGACATAAAGGAAGCGGCAAGACCAAAAGAATGATCGAACTAGCAAATGAAACAGTCCAGACAGCCAGAGGCAGCATCGTATTTATAAACAAGAATTCCAGACTTATATATGATCTTGACTATAAGATCAGAGTCGTATGCATGGAGGATTTCCCTCATATCACAAATGAAGACGAATATATCGGTTTCCTGTTCGGCATCATGAGCTCGGACAATGACATCGAGACTATATTCCTCGACGGAATCATGAGACACAGAGACTTTGCCCTTGAAGTTCTTCCGAGCTTCATCGAAAAGATCAAGGTGATCTCCAAGGAGTCAGGCATCGATTTCGTACTCAGCGTGAGCGCCGAGCTCGAAGAGATGATAGGCGTCAACTTCGACGATATGGAAGTGCTTAATTAAAATGACGGTGATAGACCAGATACTTGAAGGAATCAATAAAGGCAGAGCCATGTACGGGGACGTACATGGCTCTATTACAACTGTGGATGAATTGCGGGGCGTGGAGGCATGCGAGCTGTGTCTCGGCGATAATCTCGAGTACATGAAGCAGCTGCTTGAGCGCGGCTATGCCGGCGCTTTCAGCCTCATATACATCGATCCGCCGTTCTTTACGCGCTCCAGCTTCAACGCGTCAATAAGCGTAAAGGACGATCAGGGAGCCAGCCATAAGGTGCATCATCTGGCGTATGATGACAAGTTTGACCGCAGTCTCGAATACTACATCGAGAACATGACGGTAAGGATACTCATGATGAGGGAGCTCCTTGCGAATGACGGACTGATGTGGATACATCTTGACTGGCATTCGTCGCATTATATCAAGCTGGTGCTCGACGAGCTCATGGGAGAAAAGAACTTCGTCAATGAGATAATCTGGCAGTACAAATCCGGAGGTTCCGGAAAGAGACATTTCGCCCGCAAGCACGATACCATACTGGTATATTCAAAGAGCACGAAGTACCGCATCAATGTTCCTAAGGAAAAGTCGTACAACAGGGACCGCAAGCCTTACAGGTTCAGGGGAGTAGCCGAGTACAAGGATGAGGGCGGCTGGTACACCCTCGTTAACATGAAGGATGTCTGGAGCATAGACATGGTGGGGCGCACCTCCGCGGAGCGGACCGGTTACGCCACCCAGAAGCCGCTTGAGCTCATGAAGCGCATAATCGCGGCTTCTACAGACGAAGGAGACATTGTCGGAGATTTCTTCTGCGGGAGCGGAAGCCTGCCTGAAGCGGCGCACATGCTTGGCCGCAGGTGGATAGTGTGCGACAGCGAGGAGCTTGCCGCGGCCATGTCAAGGCGCAGGCTTAAAAAGGCCGGAGCGGACTTCGTCTTCACGAGGCTTGAGGATTCCGTACAGCGAAGCGGCAGGGCGGACCTTGAGGTGCTGAGCAGGGATTCCCTCGAGGACGGAAGGTCGCTGTATAAGTGCAGACTCAAAGACTTCGTTCCGGATATCGATACCGGATCGATACAGATGAAGGACCGCCGCTTTGTCGAAGAGGCGCTCAGGGCAGACCGCATACAGTTTGCGGATCATGTGATGATAGATCCTGATTACGACGGCACATTTGAAAGCAAATACATATTTGATGCCGGTGCGGACAGCATCAGCTTCATTTCGGGCGGCAACTTTGCCGCTGTTGTAGTCGACCGTTTCGGAAGGGAGTATCCTGCCGAAATAACAGACTGATGATCCATATGAACGGAAGTGAGATAATATGAGCAATGATGAGAATAAAGCCCTGGACTCACTCGACAAAAAGCTCGAGAAAGAGGCGGCGGCTAACAAGAAAGTCAACGAGATATACGCCAAGGATCCTGAGCTCCACGGAAGGTCGAAGCTTCAGGTAAGAGCGCAGGAAATAAGCCTGGCGCTGCTTGCAGTCGTGATCGGATCGCTGGGCACGGTAGGCATCATGATCCCTAATGGCCTTACTTTCGGCGGCATAACCGGAATATCCAGGATCGTGCAGAAGTTGATGGGAATCAATTATTCGTTGATATATTACGCTCTCGCGCTGCTTGTGCTCCTGATAGTCTGGGTCTTTCTGGGGATCAGGGAGGTAAGAAAGATAGTACTGATGTCGGTCTCATATCCGACCGTGATGCTTGTACTTGAACTGAAAAAAGTCGTGCTCATAAAGAGCGACGACCTCTTCCTGGTAGCGGTATTCTGCGGAGTCGTGCTTGGAGTATCCAACGGCCTTACGTTCAAGGCAGGATTCTCGTCAGGAGGCACTGATTCGCTCGCCAAGGTGATAAAATACCGCTGGCTGCCGCATATGGGCCTTAACGACATAACCTTTGCTCTGAACGCCGTTATCGTGCTTGTGAACGCATTTGTATTCGGCCTTCAGATAGCTCTGTACGCGGTGATCATAATATTCGTTTCCATGAGAGTGGGCGAGGCTGTGATGTTCGGTTTCAGCGATAAGATAGTTGAACTTGATATCATTCCGGGCGATGCCGATGCGCTTTCTGATTTCATTATGAATGAGCTCGGACGCGGCGTATCGAGCGTGGAGGTCACAGGAGAGTACACCGGTGATAAGAGAAAACAGCTCAAGATACTCTGCTCGCCGAGAGAGAGCTTCCTCATAAAGAGACATCTGGCCAAGGAAGACCCTAAGTCGTTCGTATCGGTGATAAGCATCAAATCGGTATGGGGAAAGGGACGCGGCTTCTCGGACATCCGCAGCATGGACAACTGAAAAAAAGCGCTTTTCATGAAAATGAGAAGCGCTTTTTACTTGTATAGATAATGTTCGGAAATGGCACCGGAGACCAGGTTTATGGTGCGGTCATTAAGTATCAGATACTTTCCGACGCAGTCAGGATCTGAGAGAAGCCGGTCTGAGTTCAGGAAAGAGATATCCATGTAAAGATCATCGCCGTGACTGCTCAGCGGAGCGTTAATCTCAAATGATGAGGACGATTCGTTGAATGTTGCTGTTATCTGCTCGTCAGCGTCCGGGAAGTAGGCGGCGGATATCGGGTCTGTTATCTGCTCGCCCGTGATGCGGAGCGTCCTTGCAAAGCTTTTGACTTTAGGACGTACACTGAGCCTGCCTACGGCTGCCGGCAAACCGTATACCGCGAGAGCCTTGTGGATATCGTGCACATCCGCCAGCGTAAGATACATAAGACGGTGGAGGTGCAGCACGTCCTCGCGGTTGTGGGTGAGAATGATCTTCTCTACGGTGCTGTTTCCGCTGACTGCATACTGATCGAAGAGGGCAACGCTTTCCCTGCCGGTGATGGTGTCTCTGCGGTCGGAAAGTATGCCGTAGTGGTTTTCTATCGACATCTGGCTCATCGACTCCAGCCTGTCTTTGAGATCGGTGCATTTTCGCAAAAACCTGTACAGATCAAAGTGATACATCTTCAGCTGCCTGCCGAGGAAGTTTGCGTCGAGACGTGCGTTCATAAAAGGCACGTCAAAGGCACAGCCGTTGAATGTTATCAGATATCCGGCATTGTTGTCTTCGAGATAATCCATCGCGGCGTCAAGCACCTTTGCCTCTTCGTAGTGGTTCTCGGCAAGGAACTGAGTGATACGGACACCGCTGGCGGTCCTCATAAGAAGACCGATCAGAACTGCTTTGCACCTGCTGCGGTCGAGGCCCGTTGCCTCGATATCGAGCACGCAGGGCTCCATGCCGTTGAAATAAACGTTCCATTCCGGATGATATTCGCCTGTTATTCTGTAATCTCTTGTAAAAACTTTCATCAAAATTGATTTTAGCCTATCTTCGTGATAGAGTAAATCGGCACATAAAAAAGGAGATTCAAAAAATGAAATTAGGTATAGTAGGACTTCCTAATGTAGGAAAGAGCACACTGTTCAACGCAATTACAAAGGCAGGCGCAGAAGCAGCCAATTATCCGTTCTGTACGATCGAGCCTAATGTGGGCGTAGTGACCGTGCCTGACGAGCGTGTCACGACGCTTTCCAATGTATATCATTCAAAGAAGACCATTTATACGACCATAGAATTCAGCGATATCGCCGGGCTCGTGAAGGGCGCGTCAAAAGGAGAGGGCCTCGGAAACAAATTTCTGGGTCATATCAGAGAGGTAGAGGCGATCGTTCACGTGGTAAGATGCTTTGACGATGAGAACGTGGTGCATGTGGACGGCAGGATAGACCCTGTAAGCGACATAGAGGTCATCAACACAGAGCTCATAATAGCTGACATGGAGGTCATGGAACGCAGGATAGCGAAGACCGAAAAGCAGGCGAAGGCAGACAAGTCGGCAAGAGGGGAGCTCGATCTTCTGAAGCGCATATATGATCTTCTCTCGGAAGGAAGAAGGGCGAGAGAGATAGACGGCCTCAGCGATGAGGAGGCTGCATTTGTAAAGTCTCTCGATCTTCTTACATATAAACCTGTCATATATGCGGCAAATGTATCTGAAGAAGACGCTTCGGGCGAAGACAACGGGTATGTAAAAGCTGTAAGGGAATATGCCGAAACCGAGGGCTCCGAAGTGGTGGTCATAAGCGCTAAGGTGGAGTCTGAGCTCGCTGAGCTCGAAGACGACGAACGTGAAATGTTCCTCGAAGAGCTCGGAATAGAGGAATCGGGTCTGGACAAGCTCATAAAGTCTTCATATGCTCTGCTCGATCTCATCAGCTTCCTCACTACCGGAGAAGATGAGACGAGGGCGTGGACTATAAGACGCGGGACTCTTGCTCCGCAGGCTGCAGGCAAGATACACAGCGACTTTGAAAAGGGCTTTATCCGTGCTGAGACCATAGCTTACGACAAGCTTATGGAAGTCGAAGGAAAGCTGTCAGCGGCCAAGGAAAAAGGCTGGCTGAGGTCTGAAGGAAAGGAATATGTTGTCAAGGATGGGGATGTCATGCATTTCCTGTTTAACGTGTAGTGGTTGACAATACTGCGTTTCAGGGTTTTTTGTACTTAAAACGCAAATCATGTTTTTTTGGAGTACAAAAGCATTGCAAAAGAGGTGAAGTATACTTATAATGCCTTTAGGGATTGCAAGAGCAATCCTATCTCTAGTCCCAATACCCTTTTTCGAAAGAGACTGCACCCCTTGCAGTTTCTTTCATTTTTGGATAATTCAGGAATTCACTGAGCTTCTTCAGGCACGATGCGCTTGTTTGCTGACGCGTATCTGTACAGTATGATGCCTGCAATGATCGCGCAGACGCTGATCACCTGAGCCTGTCTGAAAGGCCCGATCATAAGCGAATCCGTACGAAGGGATTCCACAAAGAAGCGCTCAACAGAATACAGGATGAAATAAAGGGCCATGGTCTGCCCGTATGCGTATCTCCTGTGATAGTTGAACCAGCTGAGCGCTATGAAGAGCAGAAGACACCAGATGGATTCATAAAGAAAGGTAGGGTGCACCTTTACTCCGTCCACGAGTATACCCCATGGCAGATCTGTTGGACCGCCATGCGCCTCGCCGTTGAAAAAGTTGCCCCAGCGGCCTATGGACTGGGCCAGTGCCACCGTAGGTACAAAAAGGTCAAAGACATTGAGAGCGTCGATTTTTTTGCGTCTGCAGATGATAAGGACCGTGACGATGCTGAACAGAAGGCCTCCGTGTATGGCCAGGCCTCCGCTTCTGATATCGAGCATTGAAGAAAGCGTTTTGTAATAATCAAGATTGAAGATCACATAGTAAACTCGCGCTCCAATGACTCCGATAGGGAGCATCCATATGGCTATGTCGAGCACGTCGTCATCGGTGATGCCGTGACGCGGAGCTCTTTTGCATGATATATACACAGCAAGCAGCATGCCGAATGCTATGAGTATGCCGTACCATCTTATATCTATGCCGAATACTGAAAAAGCTATCGGATCGGGATGTCCCATAGGTATACCTCCGAAGTCTGTTGTTTGAACTAAAAGACATTAATACTGCAATAGTATAACATAATTTTGAGAAATTTGTTGACAAGCCTCATTTCGTTTGCTAATATAATCAAGCGCGATTAAAGAAGCAAATATGCGGCGGCGTAGCTTAGCTGGCTAGAGCGTCCGGTTCATACCCGGAAGGTCACTGGTTCAAGTCCAGTCGCCGCTACCAATCAAGGGCGCATAGCTCAGCTGGGAGAGCACCTGCCTTACAAGCAGGGGGTCATAGGTTCGAGCCCTATTGCGCCCACCATTTTGCGGCCGGGTAGTTCAGCTGGTTAGAATGCCAGCCTGTCACGCTGGAGGTCGACGGTTCGAGCCCGTTCCCGGTCGCCACTTTTTTCAGACCTGTGGTGGGTGTCGTCAAGTGGTTAAGACCCTGGGTTGTGGCTCCAGTATTCGTGGGTTCGAATCCCACCATCCACCCCAAATTCTTCTTTAATACAGCAGCTGATTGTGCTAAAATGCAATCGCAATAATAATGATGGGGTATAGCCAAGCGGTAAGGCAACGGATTCTGATTCCGTCATTCGTAGGTTCGAATCCTACTACCCTAGCCAAGATGGGAAAAGGGGCTCTGCGGAACCCCTTTACTCTATGGCGACATAGCCAAGTGGTAAGGCAGAGGTCTGCAAAACCTTCACCCCCGGTTCAAATCCGGGTGTCGCCTCCATTAAAAGACTGCGAAAGCGGTCTTTTTCTTTAGCAAACAATTACACTTGCATACTGAATAGTATATAATGACACAAAGTTAATGCTTTTTTACCAGTGAGGGACATTAAAGAATGAAAAGAAAGATCACAGACCGCTTTTTCAGAAGGACGGCAGCACTCATGGCCATGCTCATGATGCTCGTCTCGTTTACAGCTCTCATGAGCGGCTGCAGAAGCGGCTCGAACGGAGAGGTTTATGTCTATTCCTACGGCGATTACTTTGATCCGGAGATCATAGAGGACTTCGAGGCTGAGACCGGCATCAAAGTCATACCTGACTATTTCGATACAGCTGAGGAGATGTATACCGTCCTCGAGAACGGTGCTACTTCATACGACTGCGTATGCACCTCTGACTACATGATCCAGAGAATGATAGGCAACGACATGCTTGCTGAGATCGACATGAACAACATTCCTGATATCAAGAATCTTTCTGATGTCTATATGAAAAAGTCCGAGGAATTCGATCCGGGCAACAAGTATTCCGTTCCTTACATGCTTGGCATCGCGGGCATTCTTTACAATAAGGAGATGGTAGGGGATGTTGAGATAGACTCCTGGGAAGATCTCTGGAATGAAAAGTTCAAAGACAGCCTGGTAATGCCTGACAGTGTACGCGATGCGTTCATGATAGCTCTTAAAAAGCTCGGCTATTCAGAAAACACTACAAATGAGGACGAGATCAAGGCTGCTGCTGATGAGCTCATCAGGCAGAAACCTCTCATTTACAAATACGCCAACGACTCCGCCCGCGATCTTCTCGCGAACGGCTCGGCCGCTGTAGGCGTTGTATGGAACGGCGAGTATATCTATACAAAGGATCTGAACGAGAACGTCGAGTTCGTCGTTCCTAAAGAAGGTTCTGAGTTCTTCGTTGACTCCTGGGTCATCCCTAAGGACGCTGCGAACAAGGCAAACGCCGAAGCGTGGGTCAACTATCTCTGCAAGGCGGAAGTAGCTGCGAAGAATTTTGATTATCTCTATTACACCACGCCGAACGAGGCTGCGCTCGAGCTGATCGATGAGGAATATCTCAACGAAAAAGCGGTATTCCCTGACGAAGAGACCATTAAGCGCTGCGAATCGCTGGTATCGCTCGATCCTGCCGCTACAGAGCTCTACAGTAATTACTGGAAGAAGGTCAAGGCAGAGTAACATCAGATGAAAGACATTCTCGCTTCAGCTGACAGAAAACACATGCTAAACAGAGTTGCCCTCGTTATCGTGGGCAACCTGCTTTTTGCCGTCGGCATCAATATGATAATAACCCCGATGAATCTGTACAGCAGCGGATTTACGGGCATGTCCATGCTTCTGAGGATGTTCCTTGTGGACATACTGCACGTTCCTCAGATACCGGGCATCGACTATCTGGGCATCATATACTATCTGCTCAACATGCCGCTGTTTGTTCTGGCGTATAAGGCTCTCGGAAAGGAATTCTGCATCACTACCGTTGTTTCGATCGGAATAGCCTCTCTGTGCATGTCGCTTGTGCCTGTGGCATCAGAACCGATATTTGACGACTATCTGACCGCCTGCCTGGTAGGCGGCCTGGTTACCGGGACAGGCGCCGGAATGGTGCTCAAGGGCGGGACTTCAGGCGGAGGCCAGGACATTATAGGAGTTGCTCTTTCAAAGACTCATCCGAATTTCAGCGTAGGGAAGATATCTATCGCCATTAATACCGTTATCTACGGCGTATGCTTCTTTCTCTTCGACATACAGATCGTTGTGTATTCAATGATATTCGCTGTAGTCAACGCTCTCGCGCTTGACTATCAGCATACTCAGAACAGAAACGTTCAGGTTATGATCTTCACAAAAAAAGAAGGCATAACTGACAAGGTGCTGAAAGAGGTAAGAAGGGGACTGACTTACTGGCACGGGGCTGGAGGATATACCGACGAAGACACCTACGTTCTCATGACGATGGTGACGAAGTATGAGCTTCCGGGACTTATCAGGATAGTCAGGGAGGTCGATCCGAACGCCTTCGTGATGGCGAACGAGGGTACAAAGATATACGGAAACTTCGAGAAACGCTTCACCGAGTGAAACTGAAAACCTGATAAAAGAATAACCTTCGCGGTCCTGCGGGACTGCGAAGGTCTTTTTATTTCAGCTTTGTTTTTTTTCGGAGCGCTTCCTTGCCTTGCCCCTGCGGCTTTCATTTTTGTTTTCGGCTGGGATGGCTTCGCCGGAAGCCGCGCTGCTTATTATATCTTCTGTTGCAGGAATAGCTTCCAGGGCTTTGAAGTACTTGCTGTATTCATCGCTGTAAGCCTGAAGGTATTTTTGAGAGGATGAGTGGTGCAGCTCGTGCACGAATGAGTGCTCCTGTCCGAAGATCGAGCTGTCTTCGGCCTCCATTATGTAAATGGCGATGTCGCTGCATTTGTCTGAAATGTGTTCGACATTTGTCAGGATGGCCTGGTATCTGATGCCGTTTATAGGATCGCACAGGTGATTTACCATCCTGTAAACATGTCTGGCGTTCAGCTCCTCGACGAGGTCATCTATAACCTCCTCCAGAGGCTCCACCTGCGCTGCCAGAGCCGCGCTGTTAGCCTTGTACGCCCGTTCGGTTATGTCCATGATCTCATATACCGAATCGAATGCCACGCGGAGTTCTGCCAGGGCTGTTTCGGAGAATTCCTTGTTCTCGCTCCTCAGAGTGTTGACTTCATTCGTTATGTTTACAGCCAGATCGCCTATCCTTTCATAGCAGATAAGTGATTTGAGAACTCTGTTCTGATGCTGGTTGTCGACTTCCCTGGTCACATATGGGGACAGGGAAACGATATACTTGTTGGTCGCGTCAGTCATATTGTCGAGCAGGTTCTCCCTGGCCTGTATGCGCGCGTCACGCTTAGGATCGTAATCATATATCTGCCGTACGGCCGCATCGAAGTTGTGCGCGGCTATCTCGCTCATCTCCATGACAACGCTTTCGGCCTGGCCGAGAGCGAGGGCAGGAGAGGTGAAGAGACGTTCATCGAGAGCGTCAAGCGCCGCTATGGCGTTCCTGTCTTCTTCGTCTATCGGCTCGTCCTTCACTATGGCGGTGCTGATGCGTTCTATCACTGATGTGAACGGCAGGAGAAGTACGGCAGGGATAAGTCTGAAGCATCCGTGGATGTTGGCGACTCCGCCGGAATTCAGAGTTCCGGACCAAAGAGCGTCGCTTATGATACCTGTCTTTCAGCCGATGAATACGAGAAAGAAGCATATGATGGCAGCAAATACGTTGTATACGATGTGAACGACTGCGGTGCGTCTCTGGACAGGCTTGGCCCCGATACGGCTTACAAGGTAGGTGGTGAGACAGTCTCCGATATTTACACCGATGATGACAGCGAATACCGCACTGAAAGTCACGCCCACCGAGCTCGCGATGGACTGTATTATGCCGACCACGGCGGAAGAGCTCTGTACTACACCTGTTACGAGAACACCTGAAAGGAAGCCGAGCGCGTAATTGTTTGAAAAGGCTGTAAGAAGATGGCTCAGTGATTCGCCGAAGCCCGAGACGACATCGCTCATGTAAATGAGGCCCATAAAGAGGATGCCGAATCCGCAGGCAACTGAACCTACTGTTTTAGATGTCCCTGATTTGAGGAACATGATACAGACTATGCCTATCACAAGCGCCAGAGGGGCGAGATTGTCAGCCTTGAAGAAATACAGGGGGCTGTCTGTTCCCGAGCTGACATCCATGAGGCGGATGATCTGGGCCGTGATGGCTGTTCCTACGTTTGCGCCGAGAACTATGCCTACTGACTGGTGGAAGGTGAGAAAACCCGCTCCGACGAGACCTACCGTAATGACTATGGTCGCGGTAGAGCTCTGGATGATGCATGCCACAAGCATTCCGAGCAGGAATCCCATGAACGGCTTGTTGGTGACTTTCGCGAGAGCGTTTTTCATTGCTCCGCCCGAAGAACTCTTGAGACCGTCTCCCATGACTCTCATGCCGTAAAGGAACATGGAAAGACCGCCAAGAAATGCTATTACATTATAAAAGATCTGCATAAACAGGACCCTCCGATCGTTTATGATTGTGCAAAGCGCAAAGCCCCAAATCTCCTTCTATATTATAGAAATACAGGGTGTCAAAAGCAATCAAAATGACAAGTATCCTGATCTTGTTGATATATATCCAAAATGACTGTTGACATATTCCTACCATGGGAGTAGGATTTGTCTGATGGTTTCGGATGTGCCGATCTGTCAATATGCAAAGAAAGGGGATCTTCGGATATGATGGTTTCGACCAAGGGCAGATATGCTCTTACGGTAATGGTTGATCTGGCCCGCAAAGGTGAAAACGGCTACGTTTCGCTTTCAGACATAGCGGAAAGTGAAAATCTTTCCATGAAATACCTCGAAAGCATAATCGCCATACTCAACAAGGGCGGGCTACTCAAAAGCCTGAGAGGAAAGAACGGCGGCTACATGCTGGCGCGCGAGCCGAAGGATTACTCGATAAACGAGATACTTCTGCTGACGGAGGGAACGCTGGCGCCTGTAAACTGCATCATGCAGGAGGGCGTACAGTGCGAAAAGGCTGCTACCTGCAGCACGCTTCCGCTCTGGGCAGGGCTCGACAAGGTGATAGAGAATTACCTTTCGGGGATCACCCTTGAAGATATAATTACAGGCAACCGCAAAAAAATGCTGGGAGACTACTGCGAAAGCTGTGGACCGGCAGAATAGATAACCAGGAGGAACGATATAGATGAGAGTTTATGCTGACAATGCCGCTACAACTTATCTCAGCAAAACGGCAAGAGACAAGCTCATCGAGTGTCTCGATGAATATAACGGCAACCCTAACAGCCTTCACAGCGACGGACAGCGTACGCAGGAGGCTCTTGACGAGGCGAGGGCGATCGTAGCCGGATGCATCAATGCCGCCAAGCCTAACGAGATATATTTCACTTCGGGAGGCTCTGAAGCTGACAATCAGGCCCTGCTTTCCGCAGCAAGAGGACTTAAGGCCAAGGGAAAGAAGCATCTGATCACGCTCAACATAGAGCATCACGCCATTCTGCACACCATGCGCAAGCTTGAGGGAGAAGGATTTGAAGTCACATACCTCGCTCCGCAGGCAAACGGTGTCGTTGATGTAAAGGACGTTGAGGATGCGATAAGGGACGACACAGCGCTTGTGAGCGTAATGTTCGCCAACAACGAGATGGGAGCTGTGCAGCCGATCGCAGAGATAGGCGCGGTCTGCAAGGAAAAGAAGGTTCTCTTCCATACAGACGCTGTACAGGCAGCCGCTCATCTTCCTATAGATGTACAGGCAATGAACATAGACATGCTTTCGATGTCGGGCCACAAGTTCCACGGACCTAAGGGAGTAGGTATCCTTTATGCCCGCAACGGCATCAAGCTTGTGAACGTGATCGAAGGCGGAGCTCAGGAAAGAGGCAAGCGTGCCGGCACAGTCAACGTACCGGGCATCGCGTCCATGGCAGTCGCGCTCAAGGAGGGCTGCGACAACATGGAAGCCAACATGAGCAAGGTAAGAGCTCTCAGAGACAGACTCATAGAAGGACTCAGTGACATTCCTTATTCGCAGCTCAACGGCGATCCGGTAAAGAGACTGCCGGGCAATGTTAACTGGTCGTTCGAGGGAGTTGAAGGAGAGAGCCTGCTGCTTCACCTCGACATGTACGGCATCGAGTGCTCATCGGGAAGCGCTTGCACCAGCGAATCGCTCGATCCGTCACACGTTCTTCTCGGAATGGGAGTCCCTGTTGAAGCGGCTCACGGATCGCTCAGATTCAGCCTGGATATCGATAATACTGAAGAACAGATCGACTACGTGATCGAAAAGGTCCACAAGGTAGTCGAATACTATAGAAGCATGTCTCCTTACTGGGAAGATCTTCAGACAGGCAAGAGAGAACACTGCATACCGGAATTCTGGAATAAATAGGAGGAAAAGAAAATGTCACTGTATACAGATAAGGTAATGGATCATTTTGAGAACCCGCGCAATGTAGGCGTCATCGAGGATGCTGACGGAGTCGGCGAAGTCGGAAATCCGGTCTGCGGAGACATCATGAAGATGTATCTCAAGGTAGAGGACGATAAGATCGCAGACGTAAAGTTCAAGACTTTCGGCTGCGGAAGCGCTATCGCGACAAGCTCGATGGCTACTGAACTCATCAAGGGAAAGAGTCTCGATGAAGCTCTTGAACTCACGAACAAGGCTGTCGTGGATGCTCTTGACGGACTTCCGGCAAGAAAGATCCACTGCTCCGTGCTTGCTGAAGACGCGATCAAGGCAGCTCTTGTTGACTACTACACAAGAAGCGGAAGAGAGATGCCTGAGAGCCTGGTGGGATTTGAACCTCACGAAGACTGATCTTTTTAGAACGGCTTAAATCAAGTGAATTTCAACGCCTGCCGGCTGCAGATACCGGCAGGCGTGTTTCATATACCACCTCGGACTGAGCGGAACCGGCATTCCAGGCATTATTGGGCGGGATCAAAAAGGACATAGAAATTCAACAAATCAATAAAAAAGTTAACAATTGTGTTGTATAATTATCCAAGAGTCTGGCTATATGCCGGACTGTCACATTATATAAACCGGAGATCACTTTAATGACAGAAAAAAGAATAATGAAGCTTGCCTCAAGGGGCAAGAGATTCGGTGCAGCGTGTATCGATTCGTTCATACCTGTAATAAGCTATCTTCTGTATTCAGCAGTAATGACAGCAAACGGAATAGGGACAGGCTACCCGGGATACGGGTACGGAAACGGATTCGGATACGGATATGAATTCGGCTACGGCTATGGCGGCGGAATGGGCAGATATCATCTGAGTGGAGCTTCCGCGGTCCTTATGGCGGTGGTCTTCATTGTTTTGCTCGCATATATCGTCGCGGAGTTTATCTTTTTCGCGAAAGGCAAGTCCATCGGAAAAGCCCTGATCGGACTTCAGGTGGTTTCGAGCAAGGACGGAAAACCGTTCAGATTCGGCATGATGCTCTTCAGGGAGCTGATCGTAAAAAGCGCGTCCGGCTCCGCTCTCGGAATCGGCTATATCTGGGTCCTTATCGATGAGAAGAACAGAGGCTGGCATGATAAGATCCTGGATTCATATGTGGTAGACCTGAAAGAATCCGAAAGGATGAACCTCAGAAGACATCTCGAACAGGCACGTGCGGCAGCGCCGAAAACCGAGCCTGTGGTTCCTGAGACAGAAACCGTGGTCGAGCCGGCGGCGGAAACAGCTGCCGAACCTTCGGAAGGAACAGTAAAGCAGGCAGTACAGCCTGTCGTGGATATAACGTCCGGAGCTGCTGAAGATATTCAGGCAGAGGATATTCAGACTGATGATGCGCAGCTGAGCGATGACGCCCCGGAAGATACATCAGATGAGTCTTATGAGGAAGCGGCAGCGCCTGAGATCGCTGAAGAGGAGCCGCAGCAGTCCGCTGATGATATGAGTCAGGAGCCTGAAACTGAAATTGAAAGCGAAACTGAAACTGAAACTGAAACTGAAACTGAAGCTGAAGTCGTCAGTACGGAGGGGACAGCAGAGGCAGCCGCTGAAGAGATCACTGCGCTGAGCATGTCGATGAAGAAAGAGGAACTCCTTGAAGCCGCAAAAGAGAGAGGCGTAAAGGTCAGCGCCAGGGCGACAAAGGCCGCTATCATCGAGGCTATAGAAAAAGCAGCTGAAGCAACTGATAACGAGTAAGTCATAAAACAGGAAGATCATATTCATGAAAAAGACAGGAAGGATAGTGCATAACGACAATCTTGGCCGCAATATACACAAGATGACATTCGACATGGGCGAATGTAACTTCAGACTTCCCGGTCAATATGCTATGATAGAAGCAGGAGGAGTACGCAGGCCTTATCAGGTATGCGACTTCGACAGCAACAGGTTTACCGTGGTATTCCCGGCTGACGGCAGGGAGAGTAAAATACTTGCCTCGATGGGGCCGGGGGAGGAAGTGACCGTCACGATGGGACTCGGCAACGGATTCGATCTTGACGCGATGCCGCAGGAAGTCCTGCTTGTGGCCGATGATCTCGGCATACCCGAGATGCTCGGACTCGCCCGCGCGCTTCTTGTGCGGGGGATAAAATGCAGGCTCATCCTCAGCTATCCGAGCAAAAATGACATCTACATGCTCGACTCGTTCAGGTATCTCGTGAACGAGATAGAAGTGCTCACACTTGACGGGAGCAACGGCAGGGAAGGCAGCGCGTCAGACGCGGTCAGGCACGTGCCGTATATCTGTGCCGGCGGCTCTCTCAGCATGCTCAAGTCGCTCTCCGACAAAGCCGACGAAGGACAGTTCAGCATGAGCAGCACGATCCTCGCTGAGTCTGCCGACTACGATGACTGTTTTATAGAAACGACTGAGGGCAGGCTGAACTGCAGCGATGCCGGCCCGGTATTCGATAAGAATATAATCAGATGGGACACATTGATCTGATCTGAACAGATAAGGAGAGGTTATCCGATGTATGCTCTGACGGCAAAAGGAATGAAATACATGGATCAGTATGCTTCGCAGGCCGGACTTCCGGGCGTTGTTCTCATGGAGAACGCCGCGAGGGGAGTCGCCGATGAAGTTGCTGAAAGGATCCCTGACAGATCCGCCAGGATCCTCGTGCTTGCCGGACACGGCAACAACGGCGGAGACGCTGTTGCTGCTGCAAGATGGCTCGCGCAGAAGGGCTATACAGGCGTCAGCGTATATTTTGCCGGCAAGATAGATAAGGCAAGTGATGAACTGAAGCGCCAGATGAGCGTGCTCGTAAACTCTCACAGGGATGTCAGGATATCCGGCCTCAGGGGAGTGGAACGAAACATCCTCAATGCCAGATATGACTGCATCATCGATGGCATGTACGGAATTGGGCTCAACAAGGTGCTCAGCGATGAGGACATAAGGCTCGTAAAATACATAAACTCCAAATCGGGCTACAAGGTGGCTGTTGATGTTCCTTCCGGACTCAATGCCACGAGCGGGCTCATAATGGGAGAGGCCGTAAGGGCCGATCTTACCGTTACCTTCGGATGCTACAAGACCGGCATGTTCTTTGGTGCAGGCAGGGAATGCTGCGGCGAGGTAAAGGTAGTTGACATAGGCCTCATGAACGACGGCTATGACAATGTCAGCGACAAGCTCGAAGTCCTCGACAGCGCCTTCTTTGACAGAACAGTCGCTGATGCTCTCGCGCCGCGGGCGGAGACGGGCCATAAGGGTACCTTCGGGACGGTAGGCCTGGTTGTCAGTACCAATGGCATGCTCGGAGCGGGCATGCTCGCCGCGAAGGCAGCGTACAGAGCAGGCTGCGGCCTTGTAAAGATATTCTGTCCGTCCAAGTATACGGGATTTTTCAATGTATCGATCCCTGAGGCAGTCGCAGTTCCTTATAAACCTGATGACGTGCTCGGCGCGTTCGAAGGATTCAGGGACGAGGTCGATGTCATACTCATAGGACCGGGCCTCAGAGAGGACTCAGTCGGCAGGCTGCTTGTAAAGCAGATCCTGGCAGGCAAAAAGCCGGCGGTGTTTGACGCCGGAGCTTTGAATATCATATCGAGAAATCTCAAGTCACTTCGCAAAAGGAAATGCCAGTGCGTCATAACTCCGCATCTCGGAGAGATGGCGAGGCTCTGCGGCGAAGACATAAATATCGTTGCGAGGAGCCGTATAGGCTATACCCGCAAGTTTGCCGAGAAATTCGAAGTGAGCATGGTGGTCAAATCAGATGTATCACTGATCGCTCTGAGGGATGCCGGCAGCGGACAGAAACTGTATTTGAATACTGTCGGAAATTCCGGTCTTGCTACAGCAGGCTCGGGAGATGTCCTGGCCGGAGTAATCGCATCACTCATAGCTCAGGGCAATACGCTTGACACCAGTCTCATGTATGGTGTGATGATCCACGGCAAAGCAGCGGAGAAGTTCGCGCAGGACAGTGACTCGCGCCGCAAAATGATGGCCGGAGATATTATTGACAATCTGTTCTGAGAGTAGTACAATCAGTTCGTTGTGGTCACAGACTGCAATAATCCCATGACGAACGGAGGTGAGACAAGAATATGGCACAGGTAATAGTAAGAGAAAACGAGAGCCTGGAGAGTGCTCTTAAGAGATTTAAGAGATCTTGCGCTCGCGACGGCGTCATGGCTGAGCTGCGTAAGAGAGAGCACTACGAGAAGCCGAGCGTAAGACGTAAAAAGAAGTCTGAAGCTGCCCGTAAGAAAGCTCGTAAGTATTAATTAAAAACGGAGATGCGAACCAGCTTTTATCGGTTCGCATTTTTTCTTAAAGGAAAAAGGAGAATTGAAATGGGTCTTAAGGAACAGCTGCTGCAGGACTATAAGGACGCTATGAAGAGCGCTGATGCAGTCAGGAAGAACACGGTAAATATGGTAAGAGCTGCCATAAAGCAGTATGAAGTGGATCAGAGAGTGAGCCTTGATGACGACGCCGATATCGTAAAGATCATCAAGAAGCAGGTAAAAATGAGGACAGATGCTCTTGAGGACTTCGCGAAAGCCGGCAGAGACGACATGGTGGAAGGCTATAAGAACGAGATCGAGATCCTCAAGTCATACCTCCCTGAAGAAATGGGCGAGGAAGAAATAAAGGCCAGAGTGAAGGAGATAGCCGGAGAGCTCGGCATCGAAGAAGGCATGCAGAACATGGGCAAGCTGATGAAGAGCGTCATGGCTGATCTGAAAGATAAGGCAGACGGATCTGCAGTAAACAAGGCCGTAAAGGAATTCCTCAGCGGAAAGTAAGATCCCTCAGGGACGACACAGAGATCATATGGACTACAAACTGAACATACCAGAAGAGATCAACATACAGGGACTTTTCGGCAACTATGACGCGAATATCCGCTCAGTCGAGAAATTCACGGGTACGGAGATGTCGCTCCGCGACAATGTGCTCAGCATAAGGGGCAGGGATCCCGAGCTTGCTTCGCGCATTATCGCAAGACTGATCGAGGCCCTGAATGTTGAGCCCGAGATCGATCCGCAGAAGCTGAGCTATCTCATCGAGATGGAAGCGGGCGGCAGGAGCTTCGACGAGCAGAAGGCGTCGCGCGACATAATATGCTATACACATACCGGAAGACCGCTCAAGCCGAAGACACAGGCTCAGAAGGATTACGTGGACAATATCCGCGCTGCTGACATGGTCTTCGGAATAGGACCGGCAGGTACCGGCAAGACGTATCTGGCATGCGCCATGGCCATAAACGCGTATAAGAACAAGGAGGTCGAAAGGATAATCCTTACAAGGCCTGCTGTTGAAGCGGGCGAGAGACTGGGATTCCTTCCGGGCGACATGCAGGAGAAGGTAGACCCTTACCTCAGGCCTCTTTATGACGCGCTCTATGACGTGCTCGGCATAGAAGCGGCGGCGAGACTCAGGGAAAAGGGCGTCATCGAGGTGGTGCCGCTTGCGTACATGAGGGGCCGCACCCTCGACAACGCTTTCATAATCCTCGATGAAGCGCAGAACACCACCCGGGAGCAGATGAAGATGTTCCTCACCCGCATGGGCTTCAATTCAAAGGTGGTAGTGACAGGCGACATAACTCAGATCGACCTTCCGTCGGGCACTGTCTCCGGCCTCAAAGAGGCCCGCAAGGTGCTGAACGGAGTCGAAGGGATAAGGTTCAACACCTTTTCTGAAGTCGATGTCGTGAGGCATGAGCTGGTAAAACGCATAATCAGGGCGTATGACTCCTACGACAACAAAAACAAAGTAAGAGCCACAACGTCAAAGGGAAACAAGGTCAGCGACAGGTGATATATGCAGATTGTATTCAATGACGAATTTGATAAACTTACGCCTGAGATGTGGAGTCTGATGGAAAGGGCTGCAGACATCGCGCTCAGAACGGAATTCAGCGAAGCTGAGATAGCCGGACTTGAGAACGAGCCTGAGATCGGAGTCACCATAGTGGACGACAGCACGATCCTTGAGCTCAACCGCGAGTACAGGGAGAAGGACAGTGTTACGGATGTTCTGAGCTTCCCTCAGTTTGAAGGACACGATGATCTTCTCGAAGATCTCCTTGACGATGAGACATCGACTCTCATAGGAGATGTCGTTATCTGCTATGAGCAGGCTGAGAGACAGGCGGAGGAATACAGGACGGGACTCACGCGCGAGGTGCTTTACCTCTTTGTGCACAGTGTGATGCACCTGTTCGGATACGACCATATGGAAGAAGAAGACAAGGCAGAGATGCGCGCCCGCGAAGAAGAGGTGCTGTCGGAGATAGGAGTCACAAGAAAGAAGTGAGATCGGGATTCATAGGAATAGCAGGCAGGCCGAATGTCGGAAAATCGACGCTGATGAACAAGATGCTCGGCGAGAAGATAGCGATAACTTCGGCAAAGCCTCAGACGACATTGAACAGAATAACCGGGATCTATACAGATCTGGATTATGAAAACGGCAGCGGCCTTCAGATGGTTTTCCTCGACACACCGGGGATACACAAGCCGCATAATAAACTTGGCCAGGCCATAAACGAAACAGCCGTCAACACTCTGGGTGGTGTTGACGTTGTTTTGCTTATTGTAGACGGAACGCTTGATTTCGGCAGGGGAGATGAAGCGATACTGAAGCTGCTCGAGAACATCTCCGCGCCAAAGCTGCTGGCCATAAACAAGACAGACCTTATAGGACCTGAAAAGTATCTTGAACTTTACAACAGATACGACAGGACAGGCCTTTTTGAAGATATATACGGGGTCTCAGCCTTAAGAGGCGATAACGTTGAGATGCTTCGCGACAGGCTCGCGGGATTTCTCAGCGAGGGACCGATGTACTACCCTGACGATATAGCGACCGAAGATCCGGTAAGATTCATCGTGAGCGAGATCATACGCGAAAAGCTCATGAACTACCTCGATGATGAAGTTCCGCACGGAGTCTTTGTTGAGATAGAGTCTTTCGTGGAGCCTGAGGATCCTAAGGCAGCTGTGGAGATATCCGCAGTTATCTACTGTGAAAAGAAATCGCATAAGGGAATAATAATCGGAAAGGGCGGCAGCAAGCTCAAGGGAGTAGGAAAGGCGGCCCGGCTGGAAATAGAAGACCTCCTCGGATGCAAGGTGTTCCTCAGCCTGTTCGTAAAGGTGAAGGAAGGCTGGAGAGATTCCGAAAGGACGATCCGCAGCTGGGGTTATAAGGATGAATGATCCCGGCAGGGCAGCGTTTATACGAATATGATCATAAACACCGAAGGCATAGTATTGCGGCAGCGCAAAATCGCGAATAACAGGCGCATGATAGTGCTCTTTACAAAGCAGTACGGGAAACTTTCCGCAGGCACTTCCGCCAGCGAAAAATCCCGGAGCAAGGCAGCACTGGCTTTGCGCCCGTTTACTTATGCTGAATATGACATCTTCAAGGGCAGGGACGCGTACAGCATCAATTCCGCGCAGGTAAAAAAGAGCTTTTATTCCATAGGCGAAGACATTGGCCGCTTTATGAATGCTTCAGCGTTCATAGAATATCTCGACAAGGTGCTCGAGGAGGGCTCCCCGGCTCCTGCTCTGTTTGACCTCAGCCTGGATTTTCTGCATTCTGTTTCAGAGTGCAGATCCGGAAGCGATACGCTTCTGTACGCATTCATAGTCAAGACGCTGAGGATGCTCGGAGTAGCACCCGAACTGAACTGCTGCGTCAACTGCGGAAAGGAGCCCAGAGACTTCGGAGGAGGCTTCAGAAAGTTCTCGGTATCAGGCGGCGGGATCATCTGTCCGGACTGCGCTGCTGAGGAGAAAAAGGAGCCGGATTCGTTGATTTACAGCCCTGATTTCGATATAATCTCTGTGTTTAGGTACTTTGAGTCAAAGCCGATCAGAACCTTTGAAAAGGTTGATCTCAGACCCGAAGTAAGAAGTGATGTCAGAAACATATTAGCGGAGTACACGGAGCGCTATCTGGGCGTTGATGTACTCAGACCGGCCAAAGGATTGGAGGTATAGAATGGAGATCACACTTGAAAAAATCGAACTCGTAAAAGACAGAACAGGTTCAACATACGCTGAAGCAAAGGCAGCTCTCGAAGCAGCTGACGGAAGCGTAGTCGACGCTATCATCGCTATTGAGGAGTCGATCAACGAAAAGCATGATAAGATCGACGGCGGAAGCCTTAAGGACAGTCCGCTGTTCGCTAAGCTCAAGGAGATCGTAGACAAGGGCAATGTTTCCAGAATACTGGTAAGCAAAGGCGACAAGACCATCGTAAACTTCCCTGTGACAGCAGGCGTCATCGGTGCAGTGCTCGTTCCGTGGGGAGCGATCCTCGGCATAGTAGCCGCCATGGGAACTCAGTGTAGCATAGATTTCGTGGATGAGAACGGCAAGGTAGTCGATATCGACGGCAAGGTAGTCGGGATCTACGACAAGGCAAAGGGTGCCGTCATAAAGGGAGTCGACAAAGCTCAGGAAACCATAACAAAGGATACGCTTGACGAGCTCATGGATACCATCGACAGCTTTGCAAAGAAAGCCGGCAAAACAGTAAAAGAGCTTATAAAGGATGCATCAGACGCTTATAAGCAGAGTGATGCTGAAGACATCATGGAAGAAGAATTCAAGGACGAGGAGTTATAATATATGCCAATTGACAAAAAAGATATCCCTGTAACCGACAGAGCGGTAACCATGGAGAAGATAATCGCTCTCTGCAAAAACAGAGGCTATATCTTCCCGGGATCAGAGATCTACGGCGGTCTCGCAAACACGTGGGACTTCGGCCCGCTCGGAGTGGAGTTCAAGAACAATATCAAAGATGCCTGGAGGCAGAAGTTCGTAAGAGAGTCCGGACTCAACGTAGGACTCGACGCAGCGATACTGATGAACCCTCAGACATGGGTCGCCTCCGGACATGTAGGAGGATTCAGCGATCCGCTCATCGACTGCAGAGCGTGCAAGACACGCTACAGGGCAGATCAGCTGATCGAAGACTGGTATAAGGAGAATGAGCCTGATACGGAAGTCGTGGTAGACGGATGGACTAAGGAAGAGATGGAAAGCTTCATCTCGGATAAGGCTGTAAAATGTCCTAACTGCGGAAAGAGCGACTTTACAGGAATCAGACAGTTCAACCTGATGTTCAAGACATTCCAGGGAGTCACCGAGGATTCCAAATCAGAGATCTATATGAGACCTGAGACGGCACAGGGCATCTTCGTCAATTTCAAGAACGTACAGAGAACGGCGCGCAAAAAGATTCCGTTCGGCATCGCGCAGGTCGGAAAATCGTTCAGAAACGAGATCACACCGGGCAACTTTATCTTCAGGGTAAGAGAGTTTGAGCAGATGGAGCTTGAGTTCTTCTGCAAGCCCGGCACGGAGCTCGAATGGTTCGATTACTGGAAGTCGCACTGCCTCAGCTTCCTCAGTAATCTTGGGCTGAAACCTGAGTTCACAAGATTCAGAGATCACTCGCCTGAGGAGCTCTCACATTACAGCAACGCTACGACTGATATCGAATATCTCTTCCCGTTCGGATGGGGCGAGATCTGGGGTGTGGCATCGCGTACGGACTACGACCTCATGGCCCATCAGACTCATTCGGGAGAGGACATGAGCTATCTCGATCCTGAGACCAACGAAAGATATGTTCCGTACTGCATCGAGCCGTCGGTAGGAGTTGAGAGACTTGTACTTGCCTTCCTGGTCGATGCGTACGACGAGGAGACGCTTACAAGCGCTGACGGAAAGACGGATACACGTACAGTTCTCAGACTTCATCCGGCTCTCGCTCCGTACAAGGCAGCAGTGCTTCCGCTTTCAAAAAAACTTGACAGCGTTGCCCGCCCGGTGTATGAAGAGCTCTGTAAGTACTTCATGGTAGAGTATGACGCGGCCGGATCGATTGGCAAGCGCTACAGAAGAGAGGATGAGATCGGCACACCGTTCTGCATCTGCGTGGACTTCGACACTGCTGAGGACGGAGCCGTGACTATACGTGACCGCGATACAATGGAGCAGGTAAGGGTGCCTGTATCCGAGGTAAGAAGCTATATCGAAGAGAGACTGCGCTTCTGATAAACGTTAATAATGCCTTGCGCATTTTAAATATCAAATACATAGAAAAAGGAGAAAAGGGCATATGGCTAAATATGTTTATTCGTTCAACGAAGGCACCAAGGACATGAGAGCTCTGCTCGGCGGCAAGGGCGCAAACCTTGCTGAAATGACCAACATCGGTCTTCCTGTACCTTTCGGATTCACGATCACAACAGATGTGTGCAGAAAGTACACAGAGGACGGAGGAGTCCTCGCTCAGGAAGTGATCGATGAAGTCTGGGAGCACATCGCTGAACTTGAAGAGGTAATGGGAAAGAAGTTTGGAGACAATGAGAACCCGCTTCTCGTATCCGTAAGATCCGGAGCTCCTATCTCGATGCCGGGAATGATGGATACCATCCTCAACCTCGGACTCAACGATATCGCTGTTGAGGGTCTCGCAAAGAAGACCGGAAACGACAGATTCGCCTATGACAGCTACAGAAGATTCATGCAGATGTTCGGCGACGTTGTACTCGAGATCAAAAAGTCAAACTTCGATGCTGTATTTGAAAACCAGAAGAAGAAAGCCGGCGTTGAATTTGACGTTGAGCTGACAACTGATGATCTTAAGGAAGTTATCGCAGGATACAAGGAAGTAGTGATCAGAGAGCTCGGAAGAGAGTTCCCTCAGGAGCCTAAGGATCAGCTGCTTGAGGCTATCAAGGCTGTATTCAGATCATGGAACAACGACAGAGCCATTCTGTACAGAAAGATGTACGGTATCTCGGATTCACTCGGAACAGCCGTAAACGTACAGTCGATGGTATTCGGAAACAGCGGAAATAACTCCGGCACAGGCGTAGCGTTCACACGTAACCCTGCTAACGGTGAGAACAGACTCTTCGGAGAGTTCCTCGTTAACGCTCAGGGTGAGGACGTTGTAGCAGGTATCAGAACACCGCAGCCGATCTCCGAGATGGCAGATGCTTTCCCTGAGGTTTATGCTCAGTTCGAGAAGATCGCCAACACACTCGAAAACCACTATAAAGATATGCAGGACATGGAGTTCACTGTTGAAGACAGAAAGCTCTACATGCTGCAGACACGTAACGGCAAGAGAACAGCAGCTGCAGCTGTAAAGGTTGCCGTAGATCTCGTAAAAGAGGGACTGATCGATAAGGATACTGCTGTAATGAGAGTAGAACCTGATCAGATCAATCAGCTTCTGCACCCTGTATTCGACGCTGATGAGCTCAAGAAGGCTTCTCCTGTAACAAAGGGTCTTCCTGCATCGCCTGGCGCTGCTACAGGCCAGATCGTATTCTCCGCTGATGACGCCGCTGCATTCGCTGCAGACGGAAAGAAGGTCATCCTCGTAAGAGAAGAGACATCGCCTGAAGACCTCGCCGGCATGGTAGCTGCTGAAGGTATCCTGACAGCACGCGGCGGCATGACATCGCACGCTGCTGTAGTTGCCAGAGGAATGGGCAAGTGCTGCGTATCCGGATGCAGGGAGATCACAGTAGATGAGGCCAACAAGACTCTTACAGTAGGCGGAAAGGTCTACACAGAAGGAGACTTCATCTCGCTCAACGGTACAGACGGAAACGTTTATACAGAAGCCATCAGAACTCTTGCTCCTGAGCTCTCCGGAGATTTCGGACAGATCATGGATTGGGCTGATGAGGCAAGGACTCTCAAGGTAAGAACAAACGCTGACAACCCGCGCGATGCTGAGCAGGCTGTCAAGTTCGGTGCTGAGGGTATCGGACTCTGCCGTACAGAGCACATGTTCTTCGAGGATGAGAGGATCCCTAAGATCAGAAGAATGATCCTTGCTGACAATGAAGAGGAAAGAAGAGAAGCTCTCGCAGGTCTCCTGCCTTATCAGAAGGAAGACTTTAAGGGCATCTACAAGGCAATGGGCGACAGGCCTGTTACTATCAGACTCTTAGACCCGCCTCTGCACGAGTTCCTGCCTAAGACTGATGAAGACATCAAGCAGGTATCCGAGCAGTTCGGAATCCCTTATGAGAAGATCGTAAACAAGACTCTCGAGCTCCACGAGTTCAACCCTATGCTGGGACACCGCGGATGCAGACTCGCTGTCACATATCCTGAGATCGCTGAAATGCAGACTGAGGCTATCATAACAGCAGCACTCGAGGTCCGCAAAGAGGAAGGCATTGAGGTAGTTCCTGAGATCATGGTACCGCTGGTAGGCCATGTGAACGAGCTCAAGTTTGTCAAGAAGACCATCGTTGAATTAGCTGACAGACTGATCGCTGAGTCCGGAGAAGACATGAAGTACATGGTAGGAACCATGATCGAGATCCCAAGAGCTGCTGTCACAGCAGACGAGATCGCTGAAGAAGCAGAGTTCTTCTCGTTTGGAACAAACGACCTCACACAGATGGGATTCGGCTTCTCGAGAGATGACACAGGCGCCATCATCAAGGAGTATATGGAGAGAGGCATCTTTGACACAGATCCGTTCCAGTCACTCGACCAGTCCGGTATCGGCAAGCTCGTAAAGATGGCTGTTGAGGGAGGAAAGAGCACAAGACCGAACATCAAGCTCGGTATCTGCGGAGAGCACGGCGGAGATCCTGCATCCGTACGCTTCTGCCACGAAGTAGGACTCAACTATGTATCCTGCTCGCCGTTCAGAGTGCCTATCGCAAGACTGGCTGCCGCACAGGCCGCTATAGCCGAAAAAAGGGCATAGCCGCAGTTCAGCGGTAAAACCGTACTCTTAAAAGCATTACACACCTGGCTGACTTCGATCAGTCAGGTGTGTTTTTGTGTATTTGAGAACATGAACAAAAGCGTATAAAGAATTTGTTGAAATTCACAAACAATTTCGGAAATTATTGTCAAAAAAACAAGAATTATGTCTGATTTTCTTGTATATTTCAAGCTTTCTGATATACTTTACAAACAAGGAAATACATAGCGATACATTGTTTTTTATTGAGTACAAAGCGTCCGGAGTATATAATGGCCACAAGAGGGTCTGACAACAGACCTTTGGGAGATCATGGACTGGAATGGTAAACGGCAATAGATTGCTTTGTGAAAATGTTATAAGGAGGCAATTCAAATGCAAGATTATCTGTTAACACATCTTTACTGGATAAGCCTGTTTGCTTCAATCTGCGCTCTGCTTTTTGCCTACGTCCAGGCAAAGAAAGTCCTGAACTCAGATGAAGGTACTGACAGGATGAAAGAAATATCACGCTTTGTACGTACGGGCGCTGCTGCGTTCCTGAAGCGTCAGTATCGCACGGTAATCATTTTCTTCGCAGTCATGTTCCTGGTCCTTTGCGGAATGGCGGCTGCAGGAAAGCTGACATGGTATGTACCGTTCGCATTTATAACAGGAGGTTTCTTCTCAGGTCTTTCCGGCTATATCGGAATGAGCATCGCAACAAGGGCCAACAACCGTACGGCATGCGCTGCGCAGCAGAGCCTCAATAAGGGCCTCAGAGTCGCTTTCTCCGCAGGCTCGGTAATGGGCTTTACTGTAGTCGGCCTCGGACTTCTCGACATCTCGCTCTGGTATGCTCTTCTCGACCTCGTATTCCACGAAACTCTCGAGAACATCACTGCAGCAATGGTAACATTCGGAATGGGTGCTTCTTCAATGGCTCTCTTCGCACGTGTAGGCGGCGGTATCTTTACAAAGGCTGCTGACGTCGGAGCTGACCTCGTAGGTAAGGTTGAGGCAGGAATCCCTGAGGATGACCCTCGTAACCCTGCTGTTATCGCTGATAACGTAGGTGACAATGTAGGCGACGTTGCCGGAATGGGCGCTGACCTCTACGAGTCATATGTAGGATCAATGGTATCCACCTGCGCTCTTGGAGCTATCGCATTCCTTTCAAGCGGACTTGGCGTCAAGTCTGTAGCTCTGCCTCTTCTTATGGCAGCTGTCGGAGTAGTATTCTCAGTAATCGGATCCTTCTTCGTACAGACAAAGGAAGGTGCCAGCCAGAAGAACCTGCTCGCAGCTCTGAGAAGAGGTACCAACTTCTCAGCTATAGCAACAGCAATTTTCTCATTCGTACTCGTATGGTGGCTCTTCGGTATTGAGTTCTACGGACTCTACCTTGCTATCATTGCAGGACTCGCTGCCGGCGTTCTGATCGGACTTTGCACAGAGTACTACACATCAGATACATACAAGCCTACACAGAAGATCGCTGAGTCTTCACAGACCGGTACAGCTACGCTGATCATCTCCGGACTTGGCACAGGAATGATGTCAACAACACTTCCTATCCTCATCGTAGGCGCAGCTATCATTATCGCTTACTACTGCTCAGGCCTCTGCCCGGTAGACGTTGCTCCATCGAGCATCGGACTCTACGGCATCTCACTTGCAGCTGTAGGAATGCTTTCAACACTCGGTATCACACTTGCAACAGATGCTTACGGACCGGTTGCTGATAATGCCGGAGGTATCGCTGAGATGGCAGGACTTCCGCCTGAAGTCCGCGAGAGAACAGACGCTCTCGACTCACTCGGCAACACTACAGCCGCTACAGGAAAGGGCTTCGCTATCGGTTCGGCCGGTATGACAGCTCTTGCTCTTATCGCTAACTTCAAGGAGAAGCTCCTTGTTTACATGCCGGAAGGACAGGATCTGACACTCAACCTGCTCGATCCTAAGGTACTGGTAGGACTCTTCATCGGAGCATGCCTGCCGTTCCTCTTCTCAGCTCTGACAATGGGCGCTGTTAACAGAGCGGCTCAGAGCGTAGTAGTTGAGGTAAGACGTCAGTTCAAAGAGATCCCTGGCCTCATGGAAGGAAAGGCTACAGCTGACTACGCACGCTGCGTAGACCTCTGCTCAAAGGCTTCCCTGAAGGAGATGATCCTTCCTGCATGCGTAGGCATCGCGGCTCCAATAGTGACAGGCCTCATCCTCGGAGGACTCGGTGTAGTCGGAATGCTCTGCGGAGCTACTGTTTCGGGCTTCATCATGGCTATCTTCATGGCTAACTCCGGCGGTGCCTGGGACAACGCCAAGAAGTATATCGAGGCAGGCAACTTCGGCGGCAAGGGCAGCAACAACCACAAGGCTGCTGTCGTCGGCGATACTATCGGCGACCCGTTCAAGGATACATCCGGCCCTTCGATCAACATCCTGATCAAGCTGGTATCGATGGTTTCCATCGTATTTGCCGGACTTATCGCTTCTGTCAGCCTCCTGTAGGCGATCACTGATCACAGATCACATGAACAGCGCTCATAAATAAATGAGCGCTGTTCTTTTTAGTTAGAGGGCGCGTATCTGTGCTATAATGCGCTTAGAACGGGCCTGTGAGGTAAAAGCGAATCGGCCCGGAGATCGAAAGGGGACCTGGTCGTGGCAGAAGACCGTTTGAAATTCAGATACAGATTCATTTATAAAACCATAAGCAGATTTGTTCCGCTGATCCTCCGCAAATACGGATTTAAGACAGACAGGATCAGCAAAACGGATGAACCGTATATCGTTATATCCAATCATCTTACTGAGGTAGACATGCTGATGGTCGCGGGAGCTTTTTCCGAGCACATGTATTTTGTTGCGGGGGAACATCTTCTCCGCACCAAGGCGGGTCCTAAACTGAAATGGGCTCAGGATCCTCTGTTTACCTACAAGGGCGCGCCTTCGATAGATACGATGCGCGAGGTGATACGAAAGATCAAGGCAGGCTGCAATGTAATGATCTTCCCTGAAGGCAGCAGGTCGTTCAACGGCGAGACCATGAAAATAGACAAAAGCATGGCTAAGCTCGTAAAGACCGCGGGATGCGCTCTCGCTACATATCATATCGAGGGCGGTTATTTTACAGCCCCGAGATGGGCGTATACGGTGCGCACCGGTCCAATGAAGGGTAATATAGTAAATATCTACTCATCTGAAGAGATCAGGGGCATGAGTGTTGACGAGCTCACTGACTGCATCAACAGGGATCTTTATGAAAACGCTTACGAGACCCAGCGGAAAAACATGTACGCCTACACAGGTGAGAGACTGGCTGAGGGACTTGAGAACTATCTCGTAAAATGCTCCTGCTGCGGAGCTTTTGATACCATGGAGACCGAAGGGGATACCTTCCGCTGCACCGGCTGCGGACAGTCCGGAAGATACACAAAAGAAGGCTTCCTTGAGGGGCAGGGGCTGAGATTCGACAGCGTGTATGACTGGGGCGTCTGGTCTGAAGCCGAAACGACGGCTTACATAAAGGCCTTTGAGGGCAGCGGACCCGTGTTCACCGATACTGACACTGTCCTTTATGAGGTGCTCTCCGACCACAGCAGAAGGGATATTTTTTCCGGAGAGCTCAAAGGGTATAAAGACCGGCTTGTGATCGGTACGGATGAATTCCGTTTTGATGACATAAGAGGCATGGACATGCTCTACTTCGGAAAAACACTGGTGTTTACAATCAACAAAAGGCATATGGCAATAACGGGAGAGCACTTCCACGCCATCAAATATCAGAAACTCTTTGACGCGTACAAAGCCGGAAAATAACTGCTGGCATTGCCGCGGCATTGTGCTATAATCATTGCGTTTGTAACAACGCCCCCGGGAACGGGGAGTCCTGTCAATGATTGAGAGATGAAGTAAATGGGAAGAAAAATAGAGAGCAAGGAAGAAACTCACAGCAGCAAATTCAGCATGGGGATGATCCTAGTTGCTATCGGCATAGTATACGGTGACATCGGTACATCACCGATGTACGTAATGAAATCGATAGTCGAGGGCAACGGTGGCATACAGAATGTAGATCCGGATTTCATAATCGGTTCTCTCTCGCTTGTCATATGGACCATCACACTTCTGACAACGGTAAAGCATGTGCTCATCGCGCTCAAGGCAGACAACCACGGCGAGGGCGGAATATTCGCGCTGTATACCCTTGTCAGGGACTACGGCAAATGGCTGATCATACCTACCATGATAGGAGGCTGCACCATGCTCGCGGATGGCGTTCTTACGCCTGCCGTTACTGTTACTACGGCTGTAGAGGGCCTGCGAAGCATACCATTCATGGACAGGATCCTGGGAGAGGGTCAGTTCGTTGTCATCGCTATAACCCTTATCATAGTCAGCGTGCTGTTCATAATACAGCGAAGCGGAACGAGCATGATCGGCAGGATGTTCGGACCTGTTATGCTCGTGTGGTTCCTCTATCTGGGAGCAACCGGCATATGGCTGTCTCTGGGTGATCTGACAATAATAAGGGCGATAAATCCTGTATATGCCGTAAAGGTGCTCTTCAGTCCGGGCAACAAGGCAGGGCTCATGATACTCGGAAGCGTATTCCTCTGTACGACCGGAGCCGAAGCGCTCTATACAGACATGGGCCATGTTGGCAAGGAAAACATCTTGCGCAGCTGGCCGTTTGTAAAGACCTGCCTCATACTCAACTACATGGGACAGTGCGTCTGGATACTCGCAAACCGGGATAACCCGGAGATAGCTGCAGTACATGATCTGAACCCGTTCTACATGATGCTTCCTGAGGGCATGCGTCCGGTCGCGATAGTCCTGAGCGCAATGGCTGCCATCATCGCAAGCCAGGCGCTGATAAGCGGCAGCTATACTCTTGTACATGAGGCGGCTGCTCTTGACCTCATGCCGCATCTCAACGTCAGATATCCTTCAGACACTCAGGGACAGATCTACATACCTTTAGTGAACAACATACTGTGGATCTTATGCGGAGCCGTTATACTTTACTTCAGAAGCGGTTCCCGCATGGAGAACGCCTATGGTCTGGCCATCACCATAAGCATGCTTATGATGACCATCCTGTTTACCGTGTACATAGGAGTGCTCAAAAAACATATTGTCGGAGCTGTACTGTTTGCTGTCACGTTCACCGCTCTCGAGGGCGTCTTCTTCGTGTCCAGTCTCGGCAAATTCACGATCGGCGGCTATGTGGCAATAATCATTTCGCTCGTGATACTTCTTATTATGGTCAGCTGGTACCGCGGTACACAGATAGAACGCATGCAGAAGGTAAAGCTGAAGATGCGCGATTATCTTTCAAATATCAAATCGCTCCAGAACGATCCTGATATACCGTACACGAGCAACAACCTTGTATATATAGCAAAGGGCGGCGATTTTGAGGAGATCGACCGTGACATACTTTATTCCATACTCGACAGGGATCCTAAGAAGGCTGACGCGTACTGGTTCATAAGTGTAAACACCACGGATGAGCCGTTCGACAGGCAATATGAGGTGGAGACCTTCGGTACCGATTATATCTTCCGTGTGAACCTTATTCTCGGATACAAGGTTAAGCAGAGCGTTAACGTTTATCTCAGGCAGATAGTACAGGATCTCCTGAAGAGCGGCGAGCTGCCTCAGCAGGTGAGGGAGCACTCGATATACGGACCGTCGAGCGTCGGATCATTCAAATTCTGCATGATCCGCAAGATGATGCCTATGGAGGGAGATCTGTCTCCGATCGACAATGCCCTCATACATAACAAATACTTCATAAGAAGGATCGCCGGAAGCCCTGTCAGATGGTTCGGACTTGAGACTTCGCGTGTCCTGATAGAATACGTACCTCTATTCCTCCCTAGAAAGCAGGAAGAAGAAGAAAGACTTGAAAGGGTCAGATAAGAAATGAAATCAATAAGATTCGGAAAACTGAGTGACGGAAGATCCGCGGGACTCTATATACTTGAGTCGCCTGACGGTATGAGAGCCGCAGTCACAGATTACGGTGCGGCGCTTGTCAGCCTTGCAGTGCCTGACAGAAAAGGTGAGATGCGTGATGTTGTGCTTGGTCACGACGACGTTCTGGGATACGTGAACGGAAGCGGTCATATCGGAGCGTCTGTAGGGCGCTTCGCGAACCGCATAGCCGGCGCGGCTTTTGAGCTGAACGGAGTTTCATACCAGCTTACTGCCAACAACGGGACAAACTGCCTCCACGGCGGAAAAGACTTCTTCAAAGACAGACTCTGGGGCGTAAAGATCGGCTTTACCAGTGTGCGGTCGGCAGACATTATGACAGCATATGCTTCTGAAAGCATTTCTGACAAAGCGCCTTCACAGGGGGTGCGGAGCCTTCATGACAACGCGATCACTTTCTGCATCGACAGTCCGGACGGAGACCAGGGATTCCCGGGAAACATGCACATCGAAGTAAGTTATTCACTGCCTGGCGACGGCATGCTGAGGATAGACTACAGAGCGGTATCCGACGCCGACACAGCAGTCAGCTTCACTAACCACAGCTACTTTAACCTTAACGGACATGACAGCGGCACGGTGATGGGCCACATGGCGAAGATCAATGCGGAGTATTATTCTCCGGTAGATGCCCGCCTTATCCCTCTTGAAGCGCCTGCAAAGGTAGAAGGCACACCGTTTGACTTCAGGACTGAAAAGATGCTTGGAAAGGATATCAATGCTTCCGATCAGCAGCTTGCCTTCGGAGGCGGGTATGATCACAATTTCGTGATAGGAGATTCTCCGTCTGAACCGGCTGTAAGGATCATCAGAGAGGCGGGCGAGCTGTACTCAGGAGACAGCGGAATATGCATGACAGTGCTGACAGACATGCCTGACATGCAGATGTACACTGCGAACGGGCTCAGCGGGGAGCCGGGCAAAGGGGGCGCCGTATACGGAAGGCGCAGCGCCGTCTGCCTTGAGACTCAGTTCAGGCCTGATGCCGTACACAGCAGCGATCCTTCAGTGCGTGAGGGCTGCATGCTGAAGGCGGGGGACGAGTTCACTTCCACTACCATATATAAGTTCAGCAATATTTAACTCCATGCATAAAGAAATGGCTCCGGAACTCCGGAGCCTTTTTCAGTTAAAATACCATATGCGCTGATGTCTGCGGTGTTCAGATGCAGAGCAGCTTCGAGTACTCAGCGAGCGCGCCGTCGGTCTCATGAGCGAGAACCTTCTTCGCGAGCACCTTGCCGAGCTGGACGCCTTCCTGATCGAAGCTGTTGAGATTCCAGAGGAAGCCCTGGAACATTATCTTGTTTTCGAAATGAGCCAGGAGAGCACCCAGGGATGCCGGTGTAAGCTTATCACCTATAATGATGCTTGAAGGTCTGCCTCCGTCAAAGTTTTTGTTGAGGTTTTCATCATCCTTGCCGCATGCGAATGCCACTATCTGAGCCGCAACATTTGCATCAAGCTTTTTCTGGCTTGTGCTGCCCTGTATTTCCACGTCGGTTCCTGTCTGGTTCTCTCTGAAAGCAATGAACTGCAGCGGAACTATGCTCTTGCCCTGGTGAAGCAGCTGATAGAAGGAGTGCTGTCCATTTGTTCCCGGCTCGCCGAAGAGCACCGGACCGGTCTTGTAATCCACTGGCTCACCGAAACGGTTCACTGACTTTCCGTTGGATTCCATGTCTGCCTGCTGCAGGTGCGCAGGGAATCTTGCGAGAGCCTGAGCGTAAGGAAGTACGGCAGTGCTTTCATAGCCGGAGATATTTCTCTCATAAACACCGATGAGAGCGTCAAGCATGGCCGCGTTCTTCATAGGATCGGCCTCAGCCGCGAGTTTGTCAGCTTCAGCAGCGCCGGCAAGGAATTCTTCAAAGACATCAGATCCGAAGGCGAGGGACAGGACAGCTCCTCCTACAGCGGAAGTAGAAGAATATCTTCCTCCGATGTAGTCATCCATGAAGAAGGCTGCCAGGTAGTCTGTGCTGCCCGCGAGAGGGGATGTTTCGCTGGTAACTGCCAGCATGTGCTTTGAAGGAGCGAGACCGCGCGCTGTGAGAGCGTTCTTTACGAATGCCTCGTTTGTAAGGGTCTCAAGAGTAGTGCCCGATTTTGAAACAAGAATGAACAGGGAGTGGGCAACATCTATTGTTTCAAGAATGCTTACGGCGTCGTCAGGATCGACGTTGCTTATGAATTTCGCGTCCATGAGCAGCTTTCCGTTGGCGCGGGCCCAGTTCTCAAGCGCTATGTACATTGCGCGCGGGCCAAGGTCGCTGCCGCCGATGCCTATCTGTACAACAGTCGTGAACTTTTCGCCGCTGGCGTTGCAGATCTCGCCTGCGTGCACCTTCGCGGCAAATTCAGCTATCTTAGCCTGCTCGCCGGTGTAGAATGCTCTCTTGTCTGTACCGTCTGCGATTACAGCGTCTCCGAGCTGGCCGCGTGTAAGATGATGGAGCACGAGTCTCTTTTCACCGGTGTTGATCATGGCGCCGTTGTACAGCTCCCTGAACTTGCCCTCAAGATCTGACTCTTCTGCAAGCGCTGCGAGCCCGCAGAGTATCTCATCATCCACCTGCTTGGCGGCGAAGTTATATGTAAGGCCGCATGCCATAGGCACACTGTATTTTTTAACTCTCTCAGCGCCTTCTGCACCTGAAAGCGCTTTCCTGAGATCGACACAGTGGTCTGACTCTGCAAGAGCCTTGTACGCGTTAAGAGTGTCAAGATTTTTCCATTCTGCCATTTATTTATCCTCCTTTGAAGGTAGATCACGATAAACGCCGCGCGTTATCTTAAATTTCATTCCAGCCTTTAGTTTACATTAAAACGGATCATATGTAACGCAAAAAATGTGTAAATATCATAAGACACGATATGAAAGTTGAGATGCGCCGCGAAGAGTTGTACAATGATTCCGGCTGGGCAATATTCCTTAAATGGAACACATGCTTAAGCCCTTACAATAAGATAAAAGGAAGATGAAAAAATGAAGAAAGAAATCGTCGGATTAAGAAAACTGATGGCGGAAGAGGGCATAGACGCTTACTTTGTTCCGTCGGGTGATTTTCACGGTTCTGAGTATGTAAACGAGTTCTTCAGGATGCGCGCTTTCCTGAGTGGCTTTACGGGGTCGGCTGGCGAACTGCTGGTGACCGGAGACGGAGCGTGGCTGTGGACGGATGGAAGATATTTTCTGCAGGCTGCGAAGCAGCTCGAAGGCAGCGGCATAGAGCTCATGAAGATGGGGGAGGAAGGAGTTCCTTCTGTCGTTGATTTTATCAGGGAGCTCGTTGACAAGTCTGATGATGAGTTCGTCATAGGCTTTGACGGGAGAGTGGTCTCCTCGAAGTTCTGCAGCGCTCTTAAGGACAAGCTTTCCGAAAGCGGTAAAAAGTTCAGACTGAGCACTGATAAGGATCTCGGAGGCATGATCTGGTCTGACAGACCGGAGATAATACCGAGCAAGGTATGGGAACTCCCGCTCAGCTCGGCGGGCGTCGATACTGCGGACAAGGTAAAGACGGTAAGAGAAAAGATGAAGGCGGAGAATGCTGACTGGCTTCTTATTACTGATCTTATGGAGTCAGCCTGGCTGCTCAATCTGCGAGCAGATGACATCCTCTACACTCCGGTGTTTTTCTCGTTTATACTGCTTTCGCAGGACAGAATGTGCCTCTATGTGATGGACGGCACTCTGGCTGACGGGCTGCCTGAAAGGCTCTCATTCGTGGATGTAAAGGCTTATGAAGATGTATATAAGGATATCAGCTCCCTGCCGGTTGGAAACACTCTCTGGCTCGATCCGGCTACGTGCAATTACGCGCTGTACAGCGCCGTGCCTGAGGGAGTAAACATCCATGAAGCCCTGACTCCTCCGGCAGAGATGAAGATCATCAAAAATGAGGCTGAAACAGCAGGCATGAGACAGGCCCACGTGCTCGACGGAATTGCGGTCACAAAGCTCATAAAATGGCTGAAGGATACAGCTCTTACAGTGCCGAAAACAGAACTCAGCGTATCAGAGAAGTTAAAGGAACTTCGTCTCAGCAGCGATGAATGCATAGATCTCTCCTTTGAGACGATAGCAGGATACGGTCCTAACGGAGCTATAATCCACTACGCGCCAACGCCTGAGACAGATGCTGAGGTAAAGCCTGAGGGATTCCTGCTCATCGACTCCGGCGGGCAGTACAAGGGGGGCACTACAGACATCACCAGAACGATAGCTGTCGGCCCTCTGACAGATGAGATGAAGACAGACTATACATATGTGCTCAAGGCGCATCTCGCGATGGCCAGCTACAGGATCGCTGCTGACGCGGACAGCTCCGAGATCGACATGGCAGCAAGGGCTGCAATGAAACCTGCGGGACTGGATTTCAATCACGGACTCTCTCATGGAGTCGGTCATGTGCTCAGCGTACATGAGGGCCCGAACGGCATCAGGAAGAAAGCTCCGTCATATCCTGTAAAACCGGGCATGATAATGTCCAATGAGCCGGGCGTATATATCGAGGGGGCCTTCGGCATAAGGATCGAGAACATGGTTCTCTTCAAAAATGACGATGAAGGGTTTATCGTAAACGAGCCGCTCTCATGCGTTCCGTACGAAAGAGAGGCGATAGTCAAAGAGCTTCTTACAGACGATGAGCTCAGTTATGTGAACAGCTATCATAAGTGGGTCAGAGAAACGCTTACTCCTGTCCTTGATGAAGAAACAGCGGAGTGGCTGGCAGCTGAGACCGCGGAGATCTGATTCAATTTAAAATCTGAAACAATCAAAAATGCTTCCGGACTGCGGCCCGGAAGCATTTTTCTATCTGAGCTCCATTGAGAGTTCGGCATATCCGGAATCGAATCCAAGATGGCCGACTGATCCGTTGATGATCGTGAAGGATGGCTTTGTGTGGCCTATATCGGCGTTCCAGATGAACGGAACATCCATGTCGCCGAATACTCTCTCCAGCTGCACAAGGTAATCCTCATCAGAAGCATCACCTGTGAAGCAGGTGCGGCCGAAAATAACAGCCTGTGTATGATCGAAGAGTCCCATCTGCTTCATTCTGTTCATGGAGTACATGAGCCCCATTGGAGTGAGCTCGAAATTGTCGAAAAACCAAATAAGACCGTCATCCTTGTATCTTTCGGCAAATCCTTTCAGGTCTATATATTCTGTTCCGATGACTTCATCTATGACATCTATGCATCCGCCTATCAGCCTTCCCGTTACGTCGAGGGAATCCTCCTGATGCAGCTCGCAATCCTCAGGATCGCCCCTGAAAAGAAGCCATTCGACAGGCGCGTCCATGTCGTACTGTTCAGTTTCCTCGTTGTATCCGGTGGAATTGTAATACTCGTAGGAGTGCTGCACAGGCAGATCGCCGAAGATGACCGAGAGTGCGTTGAACTGGAATTCGTGGAGAGGACGCCAGTCCCAGGCTCCGGCATTCACGCCGTATATGGTCGCAATATCGAAAACGGTGGTGAACAGCATCTGTATGGCAGTAGGGTCTGAATAACCCGAGAACCATTTAGGGTGGCTCTTCACCAGGCCGCGGTCGATGTACGGAAGCATTTCCACGCAATAGTCGCCGCCCGAAGCGCAGAAGACCATGTCGATATCATCATCAGCGAAAAGCTCATTGAATTCGCTCCCGCGTATCTCTGCGTAAGTGGAAGGGCAGTCGTCATTCCTTACGTTTTCTGTCTCGCAGGGAATGAGCCCGGTCTGCTGCAGTATTTCGAGAGACATGTCGAATGAGTCCAGCTTGCCGCCGACTCCGGCGCTCGGAGCGCATATGCCGATATAGGATCCTTCATGCGGAAATTCAGGGTAGATCATGATAAAAACTCCATTCTTGATATTTTTGAATCCAGGAGATTATAACACAAAATAGTACGGAATAAAAAACATGAAACCAGTTAACAAAAGGGAGTTTTTTGGAAAGCAGTATTTATTCGACAGGCAAATAAAATAGTTAATTTTTTGTCATGAAGAACAAAAGCCGGGCATCAGTTTAAGTATTGCTTAAGATACAAATTGAAAAGTTAATGCGGACTGAACGATCAACAATTAATAAACAAAGTTATTCATTGCCAGAATAAGGGTGATAATGTAAAATATCTGTGAATGGAGGAAGACGTGAAGGCATTGAAATTTCAGTTAAATCCCCATTAAGTTTGTAGGAATTAGATTAACAAAAAGGAGGCACTAGCAGATGAAAGTATCGAGCGTTCCTTTCAAAGGAACAAAAGATCAGGAAGCCAAGCTGCTTGAAGTGATCGCCAAGTACAAAGGACAGAAGGGAGCCCTGATGCCAATCATGCAGGAGGCTCAGGAGATCTACGGTTATCTTCCTTATCAGGTACAGAAGATCATTTCCGATGAGACAGGCATTCCAATCGAAAAGATTTATGGTGTAGCTACTTTCTATGCGCAATTCTCGATGTCGCCAAAGGGCAAGTATGTCGTATCAGTATGTCTTGGTACAGCTTGCTATGTTAAAGGCGCGGGCAAGATCCTCGAAGAGGTTGAGAACAAGCTCGGTATCGGGGACGGCGAATGCACCCCTGACGGCAAGTTCTCACTTGAAGTATGCCGCTGCGTGGGAGCATGCGGACTGGCACCTGTTATGATCGTTGCAGGAGATGTATATGGCAAGATGACACCTGACAGAGTTGCAGGCGTGCTTGCCAGCTACGAATAACGCATAATGGAGGGCAAGTCATGAAAACATTGCAAGATTTAAAAGACATCAAGGCGGCAAAGGGCGGTCAGATCGATATCAGATTCAATCCTGACACTGCAGAAGAAGCTGTCAAGACCTACGTCCTCGTTTGCGGAGGAACCGGCTGTCAGTCAAACCACAGCGTTGAGGTCATGGACGAACTCAAAAAGCTGATTGAAGCTGCCGGTAAGAAAGACGAGATACAGATCATCCAGACAGGCTGCCAGGGACTCTGCGCTAAAGGTCCTATCATGGTAGTGCATCCTGGAAATATCTTCTATCAGGAAGTAAAGCCTGAAATGGTAGAGCGCATCTTCAATGAGCACATTCTCGGCGGAACACCTGTTGATGAATTCCTCATGGTAGAAGAGCTCCCGAGCGGAGAGAAGATCCACTATGTTGATTCTCCGTTTTATAAAGACCAGCTCAGAATGGCTCTCCGCAACTGCGGAAAGATCGATCCTGAAGACATTGACGAGTACATCGCAAGAGACGGTTATCAGGCTCTTGCAAAAGCGCTGAATGAGATGACACCTGATGAAGTCATTCAGGAAGTCGTTGATTCCGGACTCAGAGGCCGCGGCGGCGGCGGATTCCCTACAGGTAAAAAGTGGATGTTCGCTTCTGCCAACAGGGGCAAAGTTCAGAAGTTTGTAGCCTGCAACGCTGACGAAGGTGACCCGGGCGCATTCATGGACAGATCCATCCTCGAAGGTGACCCTCATTCGATCCTTGAGGCTATGGCTATTGCCGGTTACGCTATCGGCGCTAACCAGGGCTATATCTACGTAAGAGCTGAGTATCCTATCGCTGTTGACAGACTTAAGATCGCTCTTGATCAGGCCAGAGATTACGGAGTGCTCGGCAAGAACATCTTCGGATCCGGATTTGATTTTGATGTAGACCTCAGACTCGGTGCCGGCGCTTTCGTTTGTGGCGAAGAGACTGCTCTTATGACATCGATCGAGGGCAACAGAGGTGAGCCTCGTCCTCGTCCTCCGTTCCCGGCTGTAAAGGGACTGTTCGCTCAGCCTACAGTACTCAATAACGTTGAGACATACGCAAATATCCCGCAGATCATCCTCAATGGTGCAAGCTGGTTCAACCAGTACGGCACAGAGACATCAAAGGGAACAAAGGTATTCGCTCTCGGCGGTAAGGTAAACAACACAGGTCTCGTAGAGGTTCCTATGGGAGCTACTCTCAGACAGGTAGTAGAAGAGATCGGCGGCGGAGTTCCTAACGGAAAGAAGTTCAAGGCTGCACAGACAGGAGGACCTTCCGGCGGATGCATCCCTGCTAAATCATACGATGTTCCTATCGATTATGAATCACTCAAGGCCATCGGTTCCATGATGGGATCCGGCGGAATGATCGTACTCGACGAGGACAACTGCATGGTCGATATCGCCAAGTTCTACCTCGGATTCACAGTAAGTGAGTCCTGCGGAAAGTGCACACCTTGCCGTATCGGTACAAAGCGCATGCTTGAGATCCTTGAGAAGATATCAGAGGGAAGAGGAGAGATCGAAGACCTCGACAGACTGCAGGAGCTTGCTAAATACATCCAGGCAAACGCTCTCTGCGGACTTGGTCAGACAGCACCTAACCCTATCCTCTCGACGATCGAGCACTTCAGAGATGAGTATGAAGCGCACATCATAGAGAAGAGATGCCCGGCAGGCGTCTGCAAGGCACTGCTCAACTATGTGATCGATCCGGAGAAGTGCAAGGGCTGCACAAAGTGTGCCCGCAACTGCCCGGTCGGAGCTATCTCCGGCGCGGTCAAGCAGCCACACGTTATTGATTCGTCGAAGTGCATCAAGTGCGGAGCCTGCATGGAGAACTGCGCATTCGGTGCTATAAGCAGAAAGTAAGGGGAGGTGAACACAATGGCAGATATCAAAGTAACAGTTGATAATATAACTGTAACTGTTCCGGAAGGCACCACCTTACTGGATGCGGCTCATAAGGCCGGCATCGACATTCCTACACTGTGCTATCTGAGAGACATCAATGAGATAGGTGCCTGCAGAATGTGCGTATGCGAGGTAGAGGGAGCAAGAGCTCTCGTAGCTGCCTGCGTATATCCTTGCACAGACGGAATGGTCGCACATACAAATACAGAAAAGATCAAGGATTACAGACGTAAAACTCTTCAGCTGATCCTGTCCGATCACGATCAGGACTGCCTCGGCTGCGTAAGATCCACAAACTGCGAACTTCAGGCTCTCTGCAAACGTTACGGCGTTGAGAAGACTGATTACTATGCAGGTGTAAAGAACGAATTCGCTACCGACGCTTCGTCGGCTTCGATCGTAAGAGACAACAACAAGTGCATTCTCTGCAGAAGATGTACAGCTGCATGCGAGAAGTACCAGAGCATCGGCGTTATCGGCGCCAATGACAGAGGCTTCGCTACACACATCGGCAGCGCTTTCGAGCTTCCTCTCGCTGAGACTTCCTGCGTAAACTGCGGACAGTGCATCGTTGCATGCCCGGTAGGCGCGCTGCATGAGGTAGACGCTACAGCTCCTGTAAAGGCAGCTCTGGCAGATCCTACAAAGCACGTCGTAGTACAGGCTGCTCCTTCCGTAAGAGTCGGACTCGGCGAGTGCTTCGGCATGCCTATCGGCGCTGAGGTAGAGGGCAAGCTGGCTGCAGGAATGAGAAGACTCGGATTCGACGCTGTATTCGATACAAACTTCTCGGCCGACCTCACTATCGTTGAGGAAGCCAACGAGCTCATCGAGAGAGTCACAAAGGGTGGAGTTCTTCCGATGATCACATCCTGCTCACCTGGCTGGATCAAATTCATCGAGCACTACTATCCTGAGCTTCTTCCTAACGTATCGTCCTGCAAGTCGCCGCAGCAGATGTTCGGCGCAGTAGTAAAGACGTACTACGCTCAGAAGAAGGGCATCGATCCTAAGGACATCGTTTCCGTATCCGTAATGCCTTGCACAGCCAAGAAGTTCGAGTGCGGCAGAGACGATCAGTCTGCAGCAGGAGTACCTGATGTCGATTACGCTCTGACAACAAGAGAACTCGGAAGACTCATCAATGAGGCAGGTATCGACTTTGTCAACCTTCCGGATGAGCCATATGATGATCCTCTGGGCGAGAGCACAGGCGCAGCTGTAATCTTCGGCGCTACAGGCGGAGTTATGGAAGCTGCTCTCAGAACTGCTGTTGAGTGGATCACCGGACAGCAGCTCGGCAAGGATCTCCTCGAGTTCCAGGATGTCCGCGGAGTTGAAGGCGTCAAGGAAGCAAGCTACAAGGTGGGCGACCTCGAAGTAAGCGTTGCTGTAGCTTCCGGACTTGCAAACGCACGCAAGGTTCTTGAGATGGTCAAGTCAGGCGAGAAGAACTACACATTCATCGAGATCATGGCCTGCCCGGGCGGATGCGTAAACGGCGGCGGACAGCCACACGTACCATCGAAGATCAAGAACTTCATCGATGTTCGTGAAGTAAGAGCCAAGGGCCTGTATGACCTCGATGCTGCAAGACCTCTGAGAAGATCTCACGAGAATCCAAGCATCAAGAAGATCTACGATGAGTACTTCGGATCATACGGCAGCCATAAGGCACACGAAGTTCTGCACACATCGTATGTGGCTCGTAAGGTCAATGCCGATCATGAATAACTGATCATGTAAATCAACTTTTCAAAGCTGCTCCGCGTTAGCGGGGCAGTTTTTATCATAAGAACGCGAGAATACCCCTATCTATAGGTAGCGGGATGAATCGACGGAGCACACCACCAATATCATACAAATCCTGCCATTAGACATTTAACAAAATTTGTGAATATCGTTAGAATACCGTCCATCAGGATCGCAAAATGGCACTTTCAGGCGGTTTCCAGCGAAATGTTCTAAGGCTCAAACCCTTGAAAATACTGGGAGTCCGTGATATAATCCGAACACTAGTTCGGAGGAATATCATGGAGCGGATCAGAGGGTATAAATACAGAGCATATCCAAATAAAGAGCAGCGGGAGTTCTTTACGAAGACCTTCGGCTCGTGCCGCTTTGTGTACAATCACTACCTCGCGAAGCGGAAGGCAAAGTGGGAAGAATGTCATGATACGATGTCATATAATGACACAGCAAAAGACCTCGCAAATAACCTCAAGAAAGAGCATGCGTGGCTGAAAGAAACAGACAGTACAGCTCTGCAGCAGAGCCTGAGACATCTGGACAATGCGTACAATAACTTCTTTGCCGGAACAGGGGGCTACCCTAAGTTCAAAAGGAAAAGAACTGATCAGAGCTACCGTACGACGAATACCAATAACAATATCCGCATAGAAGATAATGCCATCAGACTGCCAAAGGCAGGGAAAGTGAAGATCGTCAACACCAGATCCTTCAAAGGCCGAATCATCAGTGCGACAGTATCAAGAACATCGAGCGGCAGATACTATATATCTCTTCAGGTAGAAGAAGAATTTGAGATCCTTCCTAACAAGGGAGGGGAAATCGGCTTAGATGCCGGACTCACTGCCCTGTACACAGATTCAGAGAATAATAAAATAGAAAATCCGAGGACTCTTTCAAAGCATGAAAAACGCATACGCAGACTCCAGAGAGAGCTGTCGAGAAAGAAGAAGGGGTCGAAGAACAGAGAGAAAGCAAGGATAAGACTGGCAAGAGAACATGAAAAGGTGGCAAACATCAGAAATGACTACCGGCACAAGATGACCTATAGACTGGCGAGTGATAACCAAGTCGTCTGCATAGAGGATCTGAACGTTAAGGAGATGATGGGAAACCACAGACTTGCACGGTCGATATCTGATGCATCGTGGAGTGAGTTTTTCAGGAAACTGGAATACAAGATGGGAGACCGGGGCGGGATACTGATAAAAGTCCCGGGGACATATCCATCGAGCCAGCGATGCAGCTGCTGCGGAAGACAGGAACGAAAGGTGCGAGACCTTTCAATACGGTCGTGGACCTGTCCGGAATGCGGAGCAAAGCATGACCGCGACGTGAATGCCGCGGTCAACATACTGGTCAAAGGACTTGAGATGCTTGCATCCTGAGGCAGAATAATACATAAGTCAAAACAAATACCGTGGGTCGCACTATTGTCCGGCACATTAAACGATCCTTCGAACATCAGATTAATCGGTGCAGCATAGCCGCCTGAACCACAGGCTTAGGCAAATTGTTTGAAGCAGGTTCTGCAG